>OCTW011618922.1_pt1 | contig 138412 bp, 104 predicted proteins | sample 1539671 | NCBI WGS metagenome assembly OCTW01 (sample SAMN02144230, study PRJEB22623) | gut metagenome | biome: sheep rumen | host: Ovis aries | place: New Zealand | reverse complement strand
CTTCCTTACCATCGAAGCCGTAGACGGAGGTCACGTCCCAAGGGCCGTCGGTGAGTTGTTTCACCAGCGTGCCGTCCATATTATAAAGGTAGATGTGGTTGTAGCCGCTGCGTTCCGAGGTCATCAGGAAGCATTTACCGTCCTCAAGGAAGTGCCAGTCGTCGGTGATGTCGATGTAGTATTTATTGGTCTCGTCATAAAACACGCGGCTCTTGCCCGTGGTGGCGTCGGCGGCCAGAATCTCCAAGTGGTTCTGGTGACGGTTGAGGCGTTGGATGGCCAGCACGTTGGCGTCCTTCGTCCAGGCGATGCGGGGCAGGTAGATGTCGGTCTCAGTGCCCGTGTCCATCTTCACGGTCTTGCCGCTTGCGAGGTCGTAGACGTAAATGCCGACGATGGAGTTGTCCTCGCCCGCCTTGGGGTACTTGAAGCTGTACCAGTCGGGATAAAGGCCTTCAAACTCCTCCATCTGGAACTCGCGCACGTTGCTCTCGTCGAACTTCATGAAAGCGATCTTCTTGCTGTCGGGCGACCAATAGAAGCCCTGCGAGAAGCTGAACTCTTCTTCATAAACCCAATCGGGGGCACCGTTGATGATATGGTTGTAGAGGCCGTCGTTGGTGAACTGCTTTTCCTCCCCTGTCGTCAAGTCCTTGATGAAGAGGTTGTTGTCGCGCATGAAAGCCACTTTGGTGGCATCGGGCGAGAAAGTAGCCAGACGTTGCTTGCCGTTCTTCGAAAGCGGCTGCAAGGTCTTGGCGTTGAAGTCGTAGACAAAATAATTCGCGTGGAACGAATGGCGGTAGATGCTCTCCATATCGGTGAGGCACAGCATCTTGTCCTCGTTTTGGCTCAACTCGTAGTTTTGCAGTCCGATGGGTAGCGAATCGGGATGCACGGTGAGGTCTGTGATGCCAAACAAGGTCTTTTCCAATTTGCCGGACTGATAGTTGTAGATGTTGAGTTGGCCTTTCTCGAAGGAGGCGTAGGTCTTGCCGTCCTTCATCGAATTCATGCCACGGACGCTCTTTGCGTAGAAAGTTCCGCGCTGATAAAGGTCTTCCAATTCAAAATTCTTCTTCTCTTGGGCCGAAGCCGAAAGCATTCCAAAAACAAGGAACGCACTGACTAATAGGTATTTGAACTTCATAACACATAGATTTGATTGCACAAAGGTAGAATTTTTTTGAAAAAAAGCGGAAAAAATATTGTCAGTTTCGGAAAAAGCCGTATTTTTGCAGCCGCAATCGGGACGGTAGCTCAGTTGGTTTAGAGCGCATGCTTGACAGGCATGAGGTCACAAGTTCGATCCTTGTTCGCCCCACGAAACGCCACGCGGCGTTTTTTCTTTGAAGGGAGGGACGTTAGCCCAGTTGGTTTAGAGCGCTGCCTTCACACGGCAGAGGTCACTGGTTCGAGTCCAGTACGTCCCACCAACAACAAAACCCGCTGGTTTCAGCGGGTTTTGCGTTTTATTTAGCGCTTCTATAGCGTGTCATTTCACACCGAGTTTCTTGGCGATATTCTTAGGAAGTGCGTCCTTGTGCAGGACGATGTTCATGGTCTTGTATTTGGCGAAAGTCTCAGAGACGTACCAGATGCCGTGGTATTTGCCACTGTCGCCCCACGAGTTCTTGCCCATGAAGTATTCCTTGCCGTTTTGGTCTTTGGCCTTTCCGAAAATGAGCAGACCGTGGTCGTCGCCAGTCTCCCAGTTATCAAAGGCTTCCTGACGCATCTCTTGTGTGACTTCAATCTCTGGCATTGGCTTGGATGTCAGTTCGTTGCGACGATTTGCCGCCGACATGCCCAACCAATGTGCCATGTCGGAGCCTGAGAGTTCGGCCGCTTTCTCGGCATCGGGGCAGACGGCAATGCCGTCGCGGGTGAAGCCTTGCTCGCTGACATCGGCACTCCATTGGAAGGTATAGCCTTTGTCGATGGCATATTGCATGACCTCCATCAGTTCGTCGATAGGCAGGTTATAATAAGGGCAACCACGCCAGTTGTCTTCGATCTCAAGTGCAAAAGGCTCATAGAAAGGATGATGCGTGAAAGAGGTGAGGGTGATGTAGTTGTCGGCTTCGAGGCCCAACGACTTGGCATATTCTTGTGGCGTCATGCCATTCACCTTTTCAGGATATTTGCCAAGATAGGCATCGTAAATGCCTTGCAGGCCTTCTTTCCACACGGGGCTGAGTTTGCTGATGTCACTTTTGGCAAGGGCTTTCACATAGCCTGTGGCCACGAGGTCGAGTTCGGTGTGATTGGGCAAGGTTCCGCCATAACGGTTGCCAGGCATGTCTTCCTGACGGACGAAGCCATAGTGTTCCAAGCAGTAAAGCACGTCGCCGCACTTGCCGCCTGGTGCCCAGCTGGCGTTGCCGTGCAGACGGACATATTTTTCGGCACGATCCATCATGGAATGGCTGACAACATACATCTCGGAGAGGTCGACCTCAACACCCTTGATGCGGAGTGCTTCAGCCTCCATCAGGGCAAGGCCGGAATGGGCCCAGCAAGTGGAAGAGCGATGTTGGTCGCGAACGGCCGTGATTGGGATTTCCTTGATTGTAGTAAACTGGAATCCTTCTTCTTTCTTTTCATCTTGTGCCTTGACAGGCATGAAGCCCATCATCAACGCTAAGGCAAGTAACAATTGCTTTTTCATCAGTATTTGGAATTTAATGATATGCATAAGGACAAACCTAAAATTGCAGCGCGATAATCTGCGGTGAGGTTTGTAAGCGCAAAAATAGTAAAACTACAGTTACCAACAGAAAGAAATGATTAAAAAACAGATAAAACAAACAATTAACCAAAGACAATGGAAGCAAACAGTAAACATTTGTAGCAAACATATAAGCATTTAACTAATTAGCAATCAATTTATTAGTTTTTAGTAACGAGATTGCCATTAAGGAATACATTATAACCCGTAGGATTGGCAAGTTGGCCCTACTTAATCATTTTATTTTGCCCGTCTCAAATAATTTCCTATCTTTGCCGTTCCAAACAAAACGAGCAAAATTTATTCAAACAGATATGATGCAAAACAATATCGTACCCCAAGAAATCGCAAAGAAAGTCTTTGCCGACAGCGGACTGCCGAGCATCGGCAGGGCTGGCATCCGCGAAATCAACAAATTGGCTTTCGACCTCGAAGCCGCCAGTGGCAAGAAGTTCATCCACATGGAGTTAGGCAATCCCGGTCTGCCCGCCGCACGCGCTGGCGTGGAAGCCCAAATCAAGGCCTTGCAGGATGGCGTGGCCGCCAACTACCCGCCCATCGACGGCGCACCTATATTAAAGAAGGAGGCCTCGCGCTTCATCAAGAACTTCCTTGACCTCGACGTGGCCGCAGCCAACTGCGTGCCCACCGTCGGCTCCATGCAAGGCGCTTTCGCCTCGTTCATGATCTGCGGTCACACCAACACGAAGAAGGGCACCATCCTCTTCATCGACCCTGGCTTCCCCGTCCACAAATTCCAGAACAAGGTGCTCGGCATCCCGATGGAGCATTTCGACATCTACGAGTACCGTGGCGAGAAGCTGCGCGCCAAGCTCGAAGAGGTGCTGAGCAAGGGCAACATCCACAGTATGCTCTACTCCAATCCCAACAACCCGACTTGGGTGTGCCTCACCGACGAGGAGCTGCGCATCATCGGCGAACTGGCCAACAAATACGACGTCATCGTCATGGAAGACCTCGCCTATTTCGGCATGGACTTCCGCAAGGACTACAGCCATCCCGGCGAAGCCCCTTACCAACCCACCGTGGGCAAGTACACCGACAACTACATCCTGATGATCTCCAGCTCGAAGGCCTTCAGCTATGCCGGCGAACGCTGCGCCCTCCTCGGCATCAGCGACAAGTTGGCCCAACGCCACTATCCCGACCTGAAAGCCTTCTGCGGACAAGAGGTCTTCCTCCGTGCCATCCTCTTCGGTGCACTGCACCCGCTGAGTTCAGGCACCTCGCACTCGGCCCAACATGCTTTGGCCGCCGTGCTGAAGGCCGTCAACGATGGCACCTATAACTATCGCGACGACGTGATGGAATATGGTCGCAAGGCCAAGCTGATGAAGAAAGCCTTCACCGACAACGGCTTCTACATCACCTACGACGAAGACTGCGGCGAGCCTATTGCCGACGGTTTCTACTTCACCTACTGCTATCCTGGCTTCACCGGTGCCGACCTTGTGGAAGAGATGCTTTACTACGGCGTTTCAGGCATCTCGCTCGACACCTGCGGCAGCACCAAGCAAGGCGTGCGTGCCTGCACCTCTTTAATACAAAGGGAGCAGATTCCTGTTTTGGCCGAGAGGTTGAAGGCGTTTGCTGAAGATCATCCAGTGAAATAAACACTTAACACAACAATTACATAGAAGCAAAAGATTTTCATCGCTTGACCATCCGCCTCACGGCAGTGCCCTGCGATGTAACGACCTTCAGCACATAAAGTCCACTTGGTAATCCCTGTAATGCAATGACATTGCAGGGATTGCCCTTTTTCTTCCGCCATATCTCCCGACCATCGATACCATAAAGAACGACTTCGGCAACCACACCTTCGGGCAAGTGCAACACTACTTCATCATCGGCAGGATTAGGGTACACGGTGATTTCCGGCATCCAACTTTCCCAATGGAAAACCGAAGATGGACTTCCTGGATGTTGCCATTTCCAAAGGGAGTCATAAACCACCTTATGAACTGCAAATCGGATGGCGCAAGCTTCCTGCTGGTCAAGGCCAGGGTTATAGCTGATGCTGTCGGGATTATGGCCAAAGAACATGGTATTGAAAGCACAAGCGGCGGCATAAGTTCCAGCAATCGAAGGATGGCTGCCATCCGACATATACAACTCAATACCAACATTATGGTCGCGAAGATAATGCCACACGCGCCCAACAGGGCAAACCGAGGCATCATTGTCCTCTCCCATCTGCATATACCTTGCATATAACAAGCTGTCCATGCCCTCGTATGTGTCCATTGGCGGGTAGCCGAACTCTGTGTCGCCATTTTTGCGTCCCCAAGTCATGTAAAACATCGGCTCGACGTTTGGGTTATGGGCATAAATGGAGTCCACCAACCGTTGTGCAAAAGGGAACACATACATTTCGACCGAATCCATCGGAAATGCAGGCAATTGACTTTGTTCTTGCAACACCACAAAATCCCAGCCGCCTTCGCAAATCATCACCATCGACTGGTTCTGACAATGCATCTCGAAGGTACATCCCCCAGGTGTGTTACTTTGAAACTCAACCCCTTCGCCCATACTTTCCGCAATGTCGGCTACCATTTGGGGCAAGTTGTTGAACTGCGTGTAACTATTTCCTATGAATAGTACCCTGCGCCTTTCCTGCGCTTGCACATTGGCCATCCCAAAAGCAAGCAAAGCAAGCAAAACATATCTTATCAAATGCTTCATCTTTTTCAACAAATAATTTGCAAATATACTCAATCTCTTCATATCCCTTATTGTCTATTCCCAAAAAATGGCAAATGATTATTTATAATTTGTCTAAATTAACGGAATTTCCAGAAATAAAACAAAAAGTCGCTCACCGTTTCCCCAAAATTCCCTAATTTCGTGGCTCATTATAAAACGTAACAACAAATTCTAAAAACTAATCAATATGGCAAAATTCAGAGGAGCCATTGTGGTTGACACTGAGCGTTGTAAGGGTTGTGGCGTTTGCATCACGGCCTGCCCCTGCGGTGTCATCGAATTGGCAAAAGAAGTAAACGGAAAAGGTTACAATTACGCATTCATGGCCAATCCCGAAGCGTGCATTGGCTGCGCCAGCTGCGGCATCACCTGCCCCGACGGCGTGATCAAAGTGTACAAGAAAGCCCTGTAACCCAACCTATTGTCTAACAATTAAAAACATTACATAATGGGAGAATTAAAACTGATGAAGGGTAACGAGGCATTGGCCGAAGCCGCCATCCGTTGCGGTGCCGATGCTTATTTCGGATATCCTATCACCCCCCAGTCGGAAGTGATCGAGTATCTGTCGGAACAGAACCCTTATGAACGCACCGGAATGGTCGTTCTGCAAGCAGAAAGTGAATTGGCAGCCATCAATATGGTTTATGCTGCCGGTGCAGCCGGAAAGCGCGTCATGACCTCATCCTCCAGCCCAGGCGTGTGCCTGAAGCAAGAAGGTTTGGCTTACATCGCTGGTGCCGAAGTGCCTTGCGTCTTCGCCGACGTGGTACGTGGCGGCCCGGGCTTGGGTACGATCCAACCCTCACAAGCCGACTATTTCCAGAACACCAAGGGTGGCGGCAATGGCGACTATCGCAACATCGTCCTCGCCCCCGCTTCCGTCCAGGAAATGGCTGACTTCGTGCCGCTTGGCTTCGACCTCGCTTTCAAGTACAGAATGGCAGTGTGCATCCTCTCCGACGGCGCCATCGGCCAGATGATGGAAAAGGTGGTCCTTCCTGAACAGAAAGCCCGCCTCACCGAAGAGGAAATCAAAGCCAAATATCCTTGGGCGCTGACCGGCCGCAAGCGTGGCACGCAACACCGTGTGATCACCAGCTTGGACCTCGACTCGGCCCGCATGGAAGAGCACAACCGCGCCCTGCAACGCAAATATGCCGAAGTGACCAAGAACGAAGTGCGCTTTGAGATGATCGACTGCGACGATGCCGAATACGTATTCGTTGCCTACGGCTCCAGCGCCCGTATCGCCCAAAAGTCGGTGCAACTCGGTCGCGCCGAAGGCCTGAAGGTCGGTCTGCTCCGTCCCATCACCCTGTGGCCCTACCCCACCCAAGCCATCCGCAACCTCATCGACAAGGGTGTCAAGGGATTCCTCTCAGTCGAATTGAGCTGTGGTCAGATGATCGAAGACGTGCTGTTGGCTTGCAACGGTCGCGCCAAGGCCGAACACTTTGGCCGCGTCGGTGGCATCATCCACACCCCGGAAGAAGTTCTCGAAGCTATGAAGAAACAAATTATAGGAGAATAAGACAATGGCAGAAATCACATTACAAGATATCATCCAGCCTGAAAACTTGGTTTACGAAAAATCAAAGCTGCTGACTGAAAAACCTTTCCACTACTGCCCCGGCTGCGGTCACGGCACCGTGCACCGCATCATCGCCGAAGTGCTCGAAGAGCTCGGCGTTGACGACCGTACCATCGGCGTTTCGCCTGTGGGTTGCGCCGTTATGGCCTACGACTACTTCGACGTCGACTTCGTCGAGGCTGCCCACGGTCGCGCTCCGGCGTGCGCCACGGGTATCAAGCGCGTGTGGCCCGACAAGGTCGTGTTCTCCTACCAAGGCGACGGCGACCTCGCTGCCATCGGCACCTGCGAGACCATCCACACCTGCAACCGTGGCGAGAACATCACCATGATCTTCGTCAACAACGGTATCTACGGCATGACCGGTGGCCAGATGGCTCCTACCACCCTCGTGGGCATGAAGACCGCCACCACGCCTTACGGCCGTATGCCGCAGTGGCCCGACGGAACCCCCAACAACGGTTTCCCGCTCCAAATCACCCAACTGATCGCCCAACTTCCTGGCACGCGTTATGTCACCCGTCAGGCCGTGTTCAGCGCCGCCGCCGTGCGTAATGCCAAGAAGGCCATCAAGAAGGCTTTCCAGAACCAGATTGAGAACAAGAACGGTGTCAACTTCGTTGAAATCGTGTCGAACTGCAACTCCAACTGGAAGATGAGCGCCGTCGACGCCAACAAGTGGTTGCAAGACAACATGCTGCCCGTCTATCCTTTGGGCGACCTCAAGGACAATTTCGAGCTGATTAAGAAATAACTAAAAACGACAAAGCAATGACAGAAGAAATTATTATAGCCGGTTTCGGCGGACAAGGTGTCTTGTCAATGGGTAAGATCCTTGCTTACAGTGGTATCATGCAAGACAAGGAAGTCAGCTGGATGCCTTCATACGGCCCGGAGATGCGTGGCGGCACGGCCAACGTGACCGTCATCGTCAGCGACGAGCGCGTGTGCTCCCCCATCCTCAACGCTTTCGACACTGCCGTCATTCTGAATCAGCAGTCGCTCGACAAGTTTGAGAGCAAAGTGAAGCCTGGTGGTTACCTCATCTACGACCCCAACGGCATCACCCACAAGCCCACCCGCAAGGACATCCACATCTACAGCATCGAAGGCGCACAATTGGCCTCCGACATGGGCAACAGCAAGGTGTTCAACATGATCATCTTGGGTGCCTTCCTGAAGGTGCGTCCCATCATCGACAACAAGAACGTCGAAGAGGGTTTGCGTCACAGCTTGCCTGAGCGCGCCCACAAGCTCATCCCGCTGAACATGCAGGCCGTCCAGGTCGGTATGGACAACATCAAGGCTGAGAACTAAGTTTCGGTTTTTCCGAACAATGCAAAGCCGCTCCGATTGGGGCGGCTTTTTTATGTTTGAAAGACAAAGATAGTTGACTAATAAGTCAAAAAAAACCGCCCCAAGACGGAGCGGTTTTTTCATTCATTTCCCGTAAGGGGAAAACTTACTTCACGATGACAACGCGTTGGACGCTGTTGTTGCCATTGTTGTCGTAGACGCTGAAGAAGTAGACACCGGCTTCAACATTCATCTCGATGTTGTTGACCACGTTGCCGAGCTTCACCACGCGCACCAGCTGACCAGCCACGTTGTAGATGGCCACGCTGTTGAGGTTCTCGCCTTCGAGGGTGACCTGCGAAGTGGCGGGGTTGGGATAGATGCTGGCAAGTTGGTTGGCAGTCTCTTCAACGCCATCGGTGACGGCGAGGGTGACAGGAATCTCAACGTGCGAAAGTTCTTCGTCGTTGGTGTTAATGATGAAGTTGGCTGTGTAGGTGTCGCCCATGCTGAGGCCAATGCTGTTGAGGCTCAGCGTGACGACATCGCTGGCACCACCCATGATGGAACCAAAGTTCTTGTCGATAGTAGCCCAAGTGGCGGTGACAGGAGTGCCTTGGCAGGTCACGCGGATGTGGGTGTTACCATAGCTGTTGCCACCGTTGGCAGAAATCGAGTTAAAGTTGCCGCTGGCGCGTTGACGATAGAGGTCGCCGTAAGGAACGGGCGTGCCACCGTCGAAGTTGGCAGCGTAGCCGCTGACAGCTTGAGTGAACTCGGCAGCCACGAAGAAGTTGAAACCAGTGAGGTCGACGGGCTCGTCGAAGGTGACGATGTTCCAGTCGCCGGTGACGATTTGGTTGTAGGGGATGGTCTTTTCGGCCAGCACCTGACCAACGGCGAACTCGCCTTGACCTTGCTGATAGATGCGGAGGGTCAGGTCGGTGTTAGGCTCAATGCCATTGCCGCCTTCAGAGCTCTCGCCAAGATAATATTGAGCCTTGGTGATTTGCGTACCCATCACAGCGCCAGCGTAAGAGGCAGCCGGGAACATGGCGCCCACTTCGATGACGGTGGGTTCGGTGATATTCCAGCCAACAAGCGAAGTTTGGTCACTCGGCTCGTTGTCGTAGTTCACCATTGAGGTGGCAGAGCCGCCAGCGCCCATACCGAAGTCGAGCCAGCCGGCCCAGTCGCCGATGGAATTACCGCTGTTGTCGATGGTGATTTCATAGGTTTGGAAATCGTCCTCCATCAGGTCGCCGTTGACTTCCATAGGATCGATGGCAAGCACAGGAGCGCTTTCGCCGCCAATCTTCTTGAAGCTGAAGTTGTCGAGGTAGTACTCTGAAGTAGCAGCATTCTCAGGCGGGAAGAAGTCCATGGCACCGAGGGTACGGCCAACGGTGTTCTCACCAAAGCTGTCCAAGCTCCATTGCCATTCGCAAACGAGAATCTCTTCTTCGCCAGGAGCGGTGTAGTAGTAACGAGCGATGTCGTTATCGGTGTCCACATTCAGGCGGAAGTGCATCCAAGCATCATAAACGCAAGCCACATCGGCGGTGCCGTTGCTACCAGCGTGAATGGTGCCATGACCAGGAGCTGGAGTTGAGGTCTGACCATCGTTGGTCATGTGCAGATAGCACTGCATGGCCCAAGTGCTGTTGGCACCAGCAAAGTGGTGCAGGATGTTGAAGTAACCGTTCTTGCCTTCGGGGACAAGGATGTCGAACTCGAGGTCGTAGTTACCATTTTCTTCGTCGCCGAGGAGAAGGACTTGGTCGTTACCATAGGTGAGGTGACCGCATTGCGTACCATCGAAGTTAGCGACAACGCCGTCTTCAGCACCGCCGGGAGCGTTGCTCCAAGTGGTCCACCAGTCATTGCCATGAGCGATAGCGTCTTGGGCAATCTTGTTGCCAACAGTGTAGTCCTCGAAAGGATCGAAGATCAACACCTCGTCATTGCTTTGCAGCGTGACTTCAAGGTTGTCGATGTAATACTCAGAAGTGGCAGCGTTCTCAGGCGGGAAGAAGTCCATGGCGCCAAGAACACGGTCGGTGGTGTTCTCACCAAAGCTGTCCAAGCTCCATTGCCATTCGGCCATCAACTGTTCATTGAAATAGAGTTGGGCAACGTCGTTGTCGGCATCGACATGCACGCGGAAGTGCATCCATTGGTCGTAGACGCAAGGCAGGTCGCAAGTGCCATTGCTACCAGCGTGAACCGTGCCGTGGCCAGGGGCCTGGGTCGAGTTCTGACCATCGTTGGTCATGTGCAGATAGACCTGCATGGCCCAGGTGCTGTTGGCACCAGCAAAGTGGTGCAGCACATTGAAGTAACCGTTCTTGCCTTCGGGAACGTAGGCATCGAATTCAAGGTCATAGACACCCGTCGAGGGGTCGCCTAATTGGATGATTTGGTCGTTGCCATAGGTGAAATGGGCAGCCATCGAGCCACCAGCCTCACCAAAGACACCATCCTCAGCACCGCCAGGAGCGTTGCTCCAAGTGGTCCAAGGATCACCATAGGTCTGAGCGATTTTAGCGCCGGCCACGCCGTCGTTGAAATCAAAGCTCAACTGAGCGAAAGCATTGCCACAAACGAAGGCAATCATCGCAACGAGTAAAGATACTTTTTTCATTTTTTTGAAATTTAGTTAGTTATTAAGTTTGTAACGTGTCGTTCGAAAGAACAGATGCGAAAAATCACGCTGCAAATATAATCAATTTTCCAATGATGCAAGGGGGAAGGGGAATTTTTTTTCAGTTAGGAGTTAGGAGTTACAAGTTGGGAGTTGGTAGTTGTTCGGTTGTCGCTTTGCGTCAGTGCGAGGAGAGCCTGCCACGAGCAAAACGCGGTGGAAGCAGTCCAGAGGTTGGGAGTTTTTAGTTTTTAGTTGGGAGTGGTTCAGTTGTCGGGGATTGAAATCGCCCGATGGATTGTCGTCGCCCCTTCAGGGCTTGGATGGCACCGCTTTGCGTCACTGCGAGGCACGAAACAGTCCAGGGTAGTAGTTTTTAGTTGGGAGTATAGAGTAGTTAGAAGTTGAAAGTAGGAGGTCAGGGATGTTTTTTGGTTTTGGAACTGTGAAGAGGTGGAGCGGCGTTTATTTCGGGAAATAACGCTTCAAAAAATCCGAGGGCGTCAGCACCTGCATGGTGGCGAATGCGTAATCCTTTATGTTGCGCGTCAGCAAGAAATTGGCCTGGAATTGGACCGCCGAGAAATATTGCAAAGCATCCTCGAAGTCATTGGCTTTCAAGGCAAGCGCCTTGTCAACGGCATTTTCGCCGACAGGGACAATGGTGAACACCGGCCTGAAAACCGACATAACATCATAGAACTTTTCAACGGGATAGTCTTTTCGGGTAATGTATTTGATATTCGCAATGCTCAAGTCCGAAATAAGAAGTTCAAAAACGCCGTCAACCGCCAAATCGAAAACACGCAGTGAATCTTCAAGGAACCCTTCTCGTTTCCAAAGCAAGTCGAGAAAGACATTGGTGTCGATGAAAACTCTCATTATCGGGCGTATTTATCGGTAAGACAATCTTCCTTGGCCTGTTTCCAATCGTCGGTAGCACTATCCTCGAAGGCGCCTAACATTTGGCGCATTTTCAGTTTTTGCTCGGAGCGTTTTTTGGCCTGCTGCCTCGCCTCGTCTTGGTAAATGGCCGCGATGGCGTCAAGTATCTTCTTCCAAAGCGAAGTGTCGGTTTTGTCGAACTGCTGGAGCAGTTGCATCGTGTCGGCTTGTAATTCAATTGCTGTCATAATCGCTGTTTTCTCTTTTTATGCCGCAAAGATAAACAAAAAACATGAGACGCAAGGGGATATGGGAGTTTTTTCAGTGGTTCGGTCGTCGGGGATTGAAATCGCCCGATGGATTATTATCGCCCTTTCAGGGCTTGGATGGCACAGCTTTGCGTCAGTGCGAGGCGGTGCGAGCAAAGCGCGGCAAAGCTTTAGATTTGCTTCCTCTTCATTCAGCGGATTCTGCGGGTTCTGCGTGAGGCGAAAAACTCATTTGTCGTCATAATGCCCGTAGGCGGAAAGCACGAGGACGAGCACCTGCATGTCTTCCACTTGGTAGACGAGGCGGTGCTTCTTGCTGATGCTGCGCGCCCATTGGCCTGCACGGTCTTCCTTCAGGGGATGCGGATGGCCCGTGCCAGTGTAGGGATGCGTTTCCAACTCGTTCAAAAGGCTCTTTGCCTTCTTGAAAGCCATAGGTTCATTTTTGGCAAGTTTGGCCAAACCTGCCAAAGCATCTTCAGTATAGTCGAGATTATATGTCATAACCACAACGTTTTAGCAATTCATCGACTGATTCTCCAGGCATCTGACGAGTAACCTTGCCTTGTTTCGCCTTCTCCAACGAGCGGTCAATCATGGCAAAAAACTCGTCCTTGGTCATCAGCGTATCGTCAGCTCTACGCTCGCAAGCGAGTTTCCGCAAATAACGCGTGGCTCGTTTCATCAGGTTGTCGTCTTCGGCTATCACACTGAGGTCGCGGAACAACTCCGCAGTCATTTCGGCTGTGTTCATAGTGTTTTTCTCCTTATTATCAATCCGCAAAGATAAACAAAAAACATGAAACGCAAGGAGATATAGGAGTTCTATCAAAAAAAACCCTATCTTTGCCCCATTCTTGAATCTTTGAATCTTTAAATTTTAAATCTTGAATCTTTAAATCTAAATTACCGATTATGCAAATCACAAAAGACTACATCGAAGCCAACAAAGAGCGTTTCCTTGAGGAACTCTTCGGCTTAATCAGAATCCCCTCCATCAGCTCCGAGTCGGCCCACAAGCCCGACATGATCCGTTGCGCAGAATGTTGGCGCGACAACCTGCTGAAAGCCGGTGCCGACAAGGCCGAGGTGATGCCCACCGAAGGCAACCCCATCGTCTATGGCGAGAAGATCATCGACCCGAAACTGCCCACCGTCTTGGTCTACGGCCACTACGACGTGATGCCCGTCGACCCGATCGACCTCTGGCACACCGACCCGTTTGAACCCGTCGTCAAGGACGGCAAGATCTGGGCTCGCGGCGCCGACGACGACAAAGGCCAGTCGTTCATGCATGCCAAAGCCTTCGAGACGATGGTCAAGACCAACACCCTGCCCTGCAATGTGAAGTTCATGCTCGAAGGCGAAGAGGAAATCGGCTCGGGCAGCCTCTCGAAGTGGATTGAGGAGTACAAAGACCTGGTGAAGGCCGACATCATCCTCGTTTCCGACACCTCGATGATCGCCACCGACGTGCCGAGCATCACCACGGGACTACGCGGCTTGGCCTATTGGGAAATCGAAGTCACCGGCCCCAATGCCGACCTGCACTCAGGCCTGTTCGGTGGTGCCGTGGCCAACCCGCTCAACACCTTGTGCGAGATGATTGCCAAGTGCATGGACGAAAACAACCACATCACCATCCCACACTTCTACGACGACGTGGTGGAAAGCACGCCCCGCGAGCGCGAACTTCTCAACATGGCGCCTTACAGCGAGGAAGACTTCAAGAAGAGCGTCGGCGTGAACGCCTTGCGCGGCGAGAATGGCTACACCAAGATCGAACGCGTCGGCATCCGCCCGACCTTCGACCTCTGCGGAATGTGGGGCGGCTATACGGGCGAAGGCTCCAAGACCGTGCTGCCCTCGAAGGCCTACGCCAAGCTGTCGTGCCGCCTCGTGCCCAACCAGAACCACGAGAAGATTGCCGAACTGGTGAAGGACTACTTCGAGCAGAACGCCCCCGACTATGTGACCGTTAAAGTCACGCCGCTGCATGGCGGACAGGCCTACGGCTGCCCCATCGAGCTGCCGGCCTACAAAGCCGCCGAAGCCGCCTACATGGACACTTACGGCAAGCAGCCCATCCCGATGCGTTCGGGCGGCTCCATCCCGATCATCGCGTGGTTCGAGGAAGTGCTCGGCATCAAATCCATCCTGATGGGCTTCGGCCTCGGCGAAGACGCCATCCACAGCCCCAACGAGAACTACCGCCTCGACCACTTCTACAAAGGCATCGAGACGATCATCGCTTTCTATCAGCATTTTGCGAAGGGTGAAGAAATCGCTTAAACCTTAATTATCATAGAGATCTGAAGGAAGGGCAAATTATGTCCTTCCTTCATTTTTTGATTATTTCAGAATATTTCACTATTCCATAGCATCTTCAGGAAATCGAGAACGTAAATCAATTCCTCGTCTCCGGATTTGCGGGTAATTGGGTCAAGTGACACAAGTATCAAGCGGCAGTCCGGGTGTTCTTCCTTGAAAGCCTTGAGGCCTTTTTTGTGCTTGGTCTCCACGTGTTCGGTTGACTTGATTTCGATGGCCACTTTTGCGTCGCCGATGATGGCATCCACCTCTTTTTTGTCGTAGGTGTGCCAATAGGAGATAACGTCACGTTTGTCGTTGTAACCTTTGTAGGCTATCATCTCCTGCATCACAAAATGTTCAAAGGCGTGCCCGTAGTCATCGGTCCCTCGTTTAAGGGAGTGACGCCCCATCAGATAGTTGGCAAGCCCGACATCAAAATAATAGAACCGAGGCGCTTGGACAATCTTTCGCTTGACTTCCTTCCTGAATGCAGGGATTTCATACCCGATAAGCGTATCGTAAAGGATTTGGAAATACGACTTGACCGTTTTTGCCGAAACTCCACAATCGGAGGCAATATTGGAATAGTTCAGCATCTCACCGTCGGAAATGGCGGCCACCTCCATAAAACGTTCAAAGGCATCGAGTTCCCTCACTTCGCCTTCTTCCCTGATTTCTTCGTCCAAATACACTTTCACATAGCCGGAAAGTCGCTTGGTGGCATCCTCAACCATATAATGACGAGGAATCATACCGTTCTGCACGGCACGGTCAATCTGGAAATCGGTCACTTCTGGCCAAACAAGAGGGTACAGTGTTTCGGGTATGGCACGACCGCCTAACGTATTGGCACCTGAGCGTTTGAGTTTCCGTGCGCTGGAACCGCTAAGGATGAACCACAGCCCTCTATCCACCATCAACGAATGCACCACATCCAGCAGCTCCGGGACTTTTTGGATTTCATCCACTATGACAAGTGTGCCAGCAGGTTTGTCCTGCAGGGCTTCCCATAGGGAATTCGGATTCAGCTTGAAGGCCCTTCTAACACTTGGATTGAGCAAATCGTAGTAAATTCCGTCGTTAAACCGTTCTTTCAAAAGGGTGGATTTCCCTGTCTGACGTGCACCAAACAGAAACATTCCTTCGTCCAACTTACGCTCAATATCAAATATCCTCTTGTACATATTAACTTCAAATTTAGGGAGCATACTCCTGAATTTTATGGAAATTTCGGGAGTACGGTCACGAATTTACCTTCAATTTTCGAAGTGCAAAAATATGAAAAAAGCAATAAACGCAACCAAATGCACGATTTTTTTCAGCACAAAACGGGAAGAATCATCATTATTTATGTAAATCCGAAAACCGGATTTTATGATTTGCATAAAAACCGAAAAAAAAGTACCAATAACAGACAAAAAAGGGAGAGTGTTTTTGCTCTCCCTTCTTATTATACCGCAAACGATGAATTACTCTATCACCTTTTTATAATACGTCCCAGCTTTGAAGTTCTCGATACCACCTTTCAGGAAGTCTACAAAGGCGTCCTTGTCTAAATCGTAGGCACGGGGCTTCATCAGGAGGTTGCCGTTGTGGTCCATAAGGCAGTAATAAGGCTGGGCGTTGGTACCGAACTTCGAGATTTGGAAGTCGGCATACTTGCGCCCGATGGTCTTCTTTTCCTTGCCGTCGTAGGTCGAAGTGTACCATTCCTCTTCGGGCAAGGAAGTCTTATCGTCGACATACAAAGCACAGAGAATGAAATCGTTACGCAGCATATCCTTCACACGCGGGTCGCTCCACACATTGGCCTCCATCTCACGGCAGTTGACGCAGCCGTGACCCGTGAAGTCGATGAAAATCGGCTTGTTGGTGGCTTTTGCGGCGGCCAAGGCTTGGTCGTAGTCGAAATAGCCCTTCAGGTTGTGCGGCAGGTGGAAGAGGTCGGCGTACTTGGGTTCCTCGGTAAAGGCCACTGCCGTAGCAGTTTGCGCCTGTCCTTGCGGAGCCACAGCCATGTTGGCCATCTTGGCATCCACGTACTCAATCACTTTTTCACTGTTCTCCTCGATAATCCTATTGAGGTCGAAATCAAGGGTTTGCTTGGGCGGCAGATAGCCAGATAGGGCCTTCAACGGTGCGCCCCACATGCCTGGAATCATATAGATAACGAAGGTGAAATCAATGATAATGAGCACTAAGCGGAACACGCCCAATTCCTTGACTTCCTTTTCGCCCTTGAAACGGATTTTGCCGAGCAGGTAAAGGCCAAGCAGCGTGAAGCACACAATCCAGATGCCGAGGTAGACCTCGCGGTCGAGCAGGTGCCAGTGGTAGGTTTGGTCGGCCACGCTGAGGAACTTGAAGCCCAACGCGACTTCGATGAAGCCGAGAACGACCTTCACCGAATTGAGCCAACCGCCGCTCTTGGGCAGGCGTTGCAACAAGTTCGGGAAGAAAGCGAACAACGCGAACGGCAAAGCGAAAGCCACGGCAAAGGCAAACATCGTCACGATGGGTGCCCAAAACTCGCCCGAAGTCGACTTGATGAGTACCGTGCCCACGATGGGACCCGTGCAGGCAAACGAAACCAGCACCAAGGTCAAGGCCATGAAGAAGATGCCCCCAAGGTTCTTGGTGCTTTGTTTGCTGTCGCTCTTGTTCACCATATTGCTGCCCAAGGTGATTTCGAAGGCACCGAAGAACGAGGCCGCAAACACCATGAACACCAGGAAGAACAGGATGTTGGGCAGCCAGTGCGTGGCCAGCCAGTTGAAAATGTCGGCAGTGACGCTATTACCACCCACAAGCCAAGTCACCAAAATGATGATGGCGATGGGCAAGGTGTAGAGCAACACAATGAAAATGAAGTACATAAACGCCTTAAAGCGACCTTGGGCCTTGCTCTCGCCCTCGCCATGCATGAAGAACGACACGGTCATCGGGATCATCGGGAAGACGCAAGGCGTGAGCAAAGCCGCGAAGCCCCAAAGGATGGCTTCAAGGATCATCCCCCAGATGTTCGACTTTGTACCAGTTTCTTGTTCGGGTTCGGCAGCTTCAATCATAGCGGGTTCGCCGTAAGTCAGATCAACATCCTCGACGAGCGAGACGCATTGGCCGTCCTTGCAGGCTTGGTAGGAGATTTCGCCCGTGACGGGGAACGAACCCTCCTTCAGCTTGCGGAAGGTCTGTGCAAACTTCGCAGAACCAGCGAATTGCTTGTATTCCACTTCGAAGATGTCGTCGTAAAACAGCGGCGCCTCAGTCAGGTCGCGGGCCTCGCCCACAGCCTCGAAGAACTCCGAAGTCTTGATGTCGAACACGGTCGGCAGCGGGGCCAAGTCGGGCATTTTGGTGGAATAGATGTGATACTGCGGGTCGATGGTGGCCGTGGCGACCACATCAAACTCGTTCTCGTTGAGGTCTTCAATGGTGATGGACCATTGCACAGGGTCGATGATTTGCGCTTTGACCCTTAGCGGCGCGATGGCGACGAAGGCCATCAGAAAGCAGAAAAACAGTCGTTTCATATTCAGTCAATTATTTAATATTCAATATTTTAGATTTAAAATTTAAGATTTAAAATTCAAAGATTTAAGATTGGGTGGGTGGTTTTCGGTATAATACTTTTCCTTCCCGATTAATACTTTCAAGCAAATCTTCGTTGCGGAGCTTGGAAAAAAGGCTCAAATCCACAAAATAAGGCAGATACAAATCGTCTATTTGGGCATCAAGAAGAGCTAATTGGAGATAGGTCAAAGCCTTGCCTTTCAATGTAATATCAATGTCAGAGGAGACCCGATTCGTTCCCCTTGCACGCGAGCCGTATATAATGGCTTCCTCCACTTCGGGAAAAGCGGCAAAAGTCTCACGCAAAGCACTCACTTCCTGATCATTAAGTCCAAATTCCATCGCCATTATGTTTGAGAGAACAAATCCATTTCTGTTTGTGCGGCAAAAATAGAAAAATTTCTTGCTAAACAGCCCATCTATCCCACAAGTTGGCAAACAAAAATGTTTTTGGTCTCATTTGTGACCTTAAAACGGTCGTCGATGCGCCAACCGACCACCCAAACGATGTCGCCGTCAGAGGAAGTCAGAAGCCAAACCGAAGATTTCTGTTGCTCCGTAAACTTCTGGTCCACAAAGAAATCGCTCAAAAGCTTCGAGCCTTTCATGCCCAAGGGATGGAAACGGTCGCCGTGCCGCCAGTGGCGCAAGGTCAATGGGAACTTCAATTTGTCGAAATCCAATTGGGCAACTTTTCGTGATTTGTCGATGGTGAAATCGGCGAATTTAACGAATTGGGCGAATTTCAAATGCAGCGGGGAAAACAGTTCCTTCTCCCCCAATCCAACTTGGACTTCCTCATTTCCATCCTCCTTGATTTCAGAGAGTTGCAATTTGTTTCTTCCAATAACGAGGCGATGTGTTGGAGAATAATAATGGTTGCCAATTCCCGTTCCGATGGCTTCGTAGATGAAACGGCATTGGTCGGCGTTGAAACCAAATTGCCTGAGCCATTCAAAAAGCAACTGGAAGTTGAGAGTTGAGAATCTAGAGTTTAGAGTTGGAAAAGATTGCGTTTCACCCTCTTGCACCACAATTTGCGCCAACTTCTCGTTCAAAAGTTCGCGATACAATTCATTTTCTGAAGCCAAATGTTCCAAGGATTTATACAAGCCTTGCCGTGCTTCGGGCTGTAATTCGTCAAAAACTGGCAACAATTGATTTCGGATCTTGTTGCGCAGATACACCGACTCGGCGTTGGTATGGTCTTCGCGCCAAACAATTTGGTTTTCAACGGCATACTGACGGATTTGCTCCCGCGATGCCCAAAGCAAAGGCCGAATAATCACACCGTTTTGTGGCAACATTCCTTTCAGGCCACGCAGTCCCGCGCCGCGCAACAGGTTGATGAAAAAAGTCTCGGCTTGGTCGTCTGCATGATGCGCCACGGCGATTTTGTCGTAGCCCAACTGCTGCCGAAGTTCCTCAAACCAAGCATAGCGCAACTCTCGGGCGGCCATCTCAACGGAAATGCCGTTTTTGACGGCATATTTCTCTGTCTCAAAATGCTTCGCAAAGCACTGAATCCCATTCTTTCTGGCAAACTCACGCACAAACTTTTCATCCCCGTCCGACTCCTCGCCACGCAGATGGAAATTGCAATGCGCCGCGACAAACTCCACCTTGGATTTCAGCAACAAATCTGCCAAAACCATGGAATCAATGCCGCCGCTGAGGGCCAAAATGACATTTTCGCCCTCGGCAATAAGGTTATACCTATTAATATATGCCTTGAACTGGTCGAGCATGGTCATTTCTTTTTCTTCACCGAAAAACCGAAGCCACCGATTTTCTCGCCCAAGCCATAATACTTGCCGTGGGAATAGGCCAAAGGTTTCGCATGATTGAGTTGGAAGGCGCCCGTGCCTTTGTCGATGAGTTTTTCCTCCGCGTTGACAGCCACCACCTCGGCAATGAACATGTCGTGCGAACCTAATTCTTTCACCTCCACCACCTTGCACTCGATGCTCAAAGGCGACTCCTTAATCAACGGAGCCTTCACGATTTGTGCAGGCTCGGTGCGCAGGTGCATCTGCTTGAACTTGTTGTAGTCGCGGCCCGAGCGCACGCCGCACCAATCCGTTGCCGTGGCCAGTTCCTCCGTCGTCAGGTTGATGACGAACTCCTTGTTTTTCATGATGAGGTCGTGCGAATGGCGTTCCTTGCGGACGGAGATATAACACATGGGCGGGTCGGAGCAAATCGTGCCCGTCCAGCCAATGGTGATGATATTGTAGTTTTCCTCGCAGTCGCCGCAGGTGACCATCACGGCGGGCAAGGGATAAATCATTGTTCCGGGTTTGAAGGGGATTTTCATAGGTGACACGCTTATTTAATTGGAATATGCTTTTCTTTAGCCAGACGCTCGAATTCATCGCGGAAATCAAAAAATGCATTGTCATATTCCGAAAACCGACGAAACAAATAGGTTGTCGTCAACCGAAAATTTCTTCCTTTTTTTGTTCTAATATAAAAATCAGACCGTCTGAATTCACCAAGCAATTGACAAGACCTCATATTTCCCCATTCAACAGTTTTTTCCCTGGGGACCAAAATAGAACCAGCAACTCGCTTTTGTTCCAAACCAACACTGGTGATTTTAAGATTCACTGTCGCTTCAGAGAATTTCCGTCCCAAGACCCAACCAAGTATCGTTGTGAAGACATACACAATCTTTCTAATCCAAACAGGGGCAATTATCCATAGTTTACTTGCGGCAAAAAGAAAAACAAGAATCAAACCTAACATAAACCCAATAAACTGCGCCATAACTGAATATGTACGCACATTATACCCATCAGGACGTTTTTTGGCAATCCGTTTGGCTCTTGTCAAATGTTTTTTCTTTTTGGCCATCTTTGAAATAGTTTTCAACGGCAAAAATAATGATTTTCCCATCATCTTGCGGAGAATGATTCGTAGTATTTATACGCAAGCATCCAAATCATGCTACTTTAATACAGCTCACCATTCCAAGTGCTTCTTGTCAAAAGATTCTTGTTTCTCTTCCCATAGTTTTTTTCGTTCAATCCCATGTTGACTTGCTAATCGCAAAAAATCCGACCGAAAAGACTTCATTACCATGTTCTGTTCTCGTTCACGACGAAAAAAAGCCATCGCGACAAAAGAATACGGTCTTTGTTTCGTTCCAATAAAAAAGTCATTACCATCAAACGCAGCATGACGACCACACCCTCCTCTTATACCAAACAAATAAAAATAACGCATGTCTTCCCATTTAACTATTCTATTTTCAGGAATCCAAGACGCCCCTGACACTTTCCTTTGCTCCAACCCAACATCTGTCAACCTAATGTTGACCTTGGCAGTCGTCAATTTCCATATTAAAAACAACGAAAGAAACACAAGTATAGATAGAAAAACACAAAAAATGCCCAACGCAAGCCACTCATTTAGAGATAAAAACAACGGTTTAAGCATTCCTTTAAACACAAATACTAAAACAATTGGTATTGCTACACTTAACACCCCTACCCAATATTCCGGATAAATTGTAATATCATATCCATCAGGATTCGGGGTAATCTTTTGGGGACTCTTTTCTTTTTCGCTCATGGCTGATTGTTTTATGGTTGCAAAAATAATGATTCTCCCATCATCTTGCGGAGAATACAACAAAAATCCCGCCCAAACGAGCGGGATTTTTTCATTTTTAAGGTCGGTCTGTCGAGGCACATCTTGTGTCGGCCCTTCGACGGGCTCAGGGGCCTTGGCTTAGTCGATCGTCCAGGTCGAGCCGCTGTTGAGCAGGTCGTCCATGTTGTGGATCTTCGAGTTGGCCTTTTCGTTTTCAATGACTTCCAAGAGGCTGTCGTTGAAGGTCGGGGCCTTCACGTCGCGGATGACACCGATGGCGACAGGGAAATGAGGCGGCATCATGTGTGCCAACATCATGTGGATACCCGTGTCCTCAGTGGTCTTGTCATGGACGAGGATGTCCTTCTCGGTAATGCCGTTTTCACCAATGGTGACGACTTCGAGATGGTTGTCCTTCAGCATGATACCCTTGTCGCGGTTTTTGCCGAAGATGAGCGGCTGGCCATGTACACACTTCACTTGCATGTCGTCGCGAACGTCCTTGCCAGTGATGTTTTCGTGAACGCCGTTCGAGAAAATCATGCAGTTTTGCAGGACTTCGGTCACGGCGATACCATCGTGCTTGTACGACTCCATGAAGATTTCGCTCAGTTCCTTCGGGTTGATGTCAACGCCACGGGCGAAGAAAGTGGCCTTGGCGCCGATGGCGAGTTCGCCAGGATTGAACGGGTCTTCGTAGGTGCCTTGCGGCGAAGTCTTGGTCTTCGTGCCACGGAACGTGCAGGGCGAGAACTGACCCTTGGTCATACCGTAGATACGGTTGTTGAACAGGATCAGGTTGATGTCGATGTTACGGCGGCAGGCATGGATGAAGTGGTTGCCACCGATGGCGGTGCAGTCACCGTCGCCGGTGATCATCCACACGCTGAGGTTCGGGTTGGCCAGCTTCACGCCAGTGGCGGCAGCGGCGGCACGACCGTGGATGCTATGGAAACCGTAGGTGTTCATGTAGTAGGGGAAGCGCGAGGAGCAGCCGATGCCGCTGACGACAACGATGTCTTCCTTCTTCTTGCCCAACTTCGGGAATATGTCTTGAACGGCCTTCAAGATGGCGTGGTCACCACAACCAGGGCACCATTTCACCACCTGATCGCTTGCAAAATCTTCTTTGGTCAGCATGACCTCTTGTTCGATATTCTGATTTTCCATAGTCGTATTATTTTAAAAGGTCGTTAAACTTAGCCTCAAGCTCGCCGAGGGTGAACGGCAGGCCTTGCACCTTATTATATTGTTCGCTCTTGTATTCCGGGAAGTTCATGCGCAGGTACTTGGCGAATTGGCCACGGTTGATTTCGCAGACCACGATCTTCTTGTGACCTTGCAGCACTTCCTCGGTGTTGCGCGGCAACGGCATGATGTAGTCGAAGTGGGCATGGGCGATGCTCTTGCCTTCTTCCATCAGCTTCTCAACAGCCGTGCGGACGGTGCCGAAGGTGCCGCCCCAGCTCACCACGAGCAGGTCGGCGTTCTTGTCGCCGTAGATTTCTTGCAGCGGGATGTCGTTGGCCACGCGGTTGATCTTCTCCTCACGGAGTTCGGTCATAATCTGGTGGTTCTCAGGATTGGTCGACAGGTTGCCCTTGCCGTTTTCCTTTTCCAGACCACCCACGCGGTGACGCAGACCAGGTGTGCCCGGGATAGCCCATTCGCGGCGGAGCCATTTTTCGTCGCGGCGATAAGGCATGTAGTTCGGGTCGTCGGCCTTAGCCAAAGGAGGCGTGATGGTCGGCAGGTCGGCCATGCGAGGGATGCGGAACACCTCGGAGCCGTTGCCCAACGAACCATCGCTGAGCATGATGACGGGAGTCATGTGCTCCATGGCGATACGGGCGGCTTCGAAAGCGGTGTAGAAGCAACCGGCGGAGCTGCGGGCAGCGATGACCACGAGCGGAGCGTCACCATTGCGGCCATAGAGGGCCTGCATCAAGTCGCTCTGTTCCATCTTGGTCGGCAGACCCGTCGAGGGACCGCCACGCTGCACGTCGATGACGACGAGCGGCAGTTCGGTCATCACGGCCAAGCCCAGAGCTTCGCTCTTCAGCGAGAGGCCAGGGCCAGAGGTCGTCGTCACGGCCATGCAGCCCGTGAAGGCAGCGCCGATCGACGACATGATGCCGGCGATTTCGTCCTCAGCCTGATAAGCCTTGACGTTGAGGTTCTTGTATTTGGTCAGCTCGGCCAAAATGTCAGTGGCCGGCGTGATGGGATACGAACCGAGGAACAGCGGGCGGCCCGACTTCTCGCTGGCGGCCATCAAGCCCCAAGCGGCGGCGGTGTTGCCCGTGATGTTGCGGTACTTGCCCTTTTCGAGGTCGGCGGCTTCCACCTTATAAGTATTGGTGAAAAGCTCCCAAGTGTCGGCGTAGTGGTAACCGGCATCGAGGACGGTGCGATTGGCCTTGATCACCTGGTCCTTGCCTTTGAACTTCGTCTCGAAATAACGGTAAACGGTGTCGAGTTCGCGGTTGAACAGGTACATCACAATGCCGAGGGCGAACATGTTCTTCGATTTCAGCATCGACTTGTTGTCCATGCCGAAGTCCTTCAGCGCCTCTTTGGTGAGTTCCGAGATGGGGGCCTTGATGACTTGGTAGTCGGCCAAGGTGCCATCGGTGGTGGGGTCGGCGGCATAGCCAGCCTTTTCAAGGGCCTTGTCGGTCACCGAGTCAGAGTCGAAGATGATGATGGTTCCGGGGCGGAGCCAGCGCATGTTAGCCTTGATGGAGGCGGGGTTCATGGCCACGAGGACGTCGCAGAGGTCGCCCGTGGTGTGAACAGGTTTGTGTCCAAAGTGCACTTGGAAGCCAGAGACGCCAGCCACGGTGCCTTGCGGCGGGCGGATTTCAGCCGGATAGTCCGGGAAGGTGGCGAAATCGTTTCCGGCAAATGCTGTTGAATCCGAAAAAAGATTTCCGGTAAGTTGCATACCATCGCCCGAGTCGCCCGAAAAACGGATAACGACATGTTCAAGGGCTACAACCTTACTTTTTGCTGTCATAATTCTTGAATTTGATTATTATATCAATTGATTGATTTCTAACTGATTGACTATTTATTGATATTCGTCCCAATCATGCGGCAAAAGTAAGCAATAAAAAGGTGCGAAACCAAAGAAAACGGCTTTTTATTTTCTCAGGTTTGAAAGAAATCTCAATCAATTAAAAACCAATATTTTACGGCAAATACTTATTTAGAATGTGTAAAAATTTCAAAATCAGGCTCAATGGAATGAAAGTTGTAGTATTTTTGCGGCACGAAAACTCAAAACAAAACTCTTAAATTTAAAACATTATGGCTTACAAAATCACAGACAGCTGCGTTGCTTGCGGCACATGTATCGACGAATGCCCGGTGGGCGCTATTTCAGAGGGTGACATCTACGTCATCGACGCTGACGCTTGCGTTGGTTGCGGAACCTGCGCCGGTGCTTGCCCGAACGAAGCAATCGTTGAGGACTGATCGGAAGAATGAAACTGCATTAAAAGAGAGAAAGCCTGCCAGTTCCCCTCAGGAGGGAGATAATTGGCAGGCTTTTTTGATTTTTTGTCAGATTTTTGAAAGTTTGGCAAAGTATTTGTTATCTTTGCCGCGTTCTTTGAAAGCAAAACTTCAACAAATAACCTAATTACTAACTAAAATCATTAAAAAAATGAAGAAATTAGCTATGGCACTTGCGTGCCTCGTCAGCGTTGCTTTCTTTGCAAGCTGCACCCAAGAGACCCCTAACCCGACGATTTCCGTCGCCACTCAAGAGGGATTCATCCAAAACAACGACGTCGTTGACGTGCCTTCCACCTGCGTGTTCGGCTTCAACGTTGCCGCCGAGCTTAACGGCAAAGACTTGACCAAGCTGTATGTCACCGTCAGCGATGGCGACACCACCATGACCTGGGCCGACCTTGACCTGACCGCCCTCGCCGCCACGAGAAGCTATGCCTATGTCGACACCTTGGAACTCCGTAGAGACATCATCGGCCACGTCAACATCAATGCCGTTGTGACCGACGCTGCCGGCAAGACCGCCACTGCCAGCATCGGCTTCGACGTCAACGAACCCGCCCAGCCGCTGGTGAGCAGAACCTTTGAATGGAGAAGAGACAATGGTGCAGACGGCACTGGCCTTGAAAGTTTCGGTCTTGAATGGAAAACAAACAATTCCAAGGAGACCTACGCTGTCATCAAACCTTTGAACGGAGCAGTCCTATACCGCTTCGAAAATTCAGAAGTATGGACAAACACCACTACCGATGTTGAAAAGGCCGCTTTGTTCTCTGAACTTGGTGAGGGCATCGCTCAATTCAAAGAAATCTCCACCACCGCTGCCAATAAGGACTATGACATCGTCATCGGTACCATTTACAATGGTGAGAACCACCTGATTCACATCACTCACAGCACGGCTTATGAAAGAGGCTGGCACTTCACCATCACTGGCGAAGCCAAATAAGGAAAACCTGTTTTCCTAAATGCACAAAGGGCTGCCCGAAAGGGTGGCCCTCTTTTTTTATGGCGGATGTCGGATACTGCGCCCTACAAACCAACATTTCGGGCGGAATCGAAGAAATTTTCTTCGATTCCGCCCACTTTTTTATCAAAACTGGGCGGATTCGATGATTTTTTGCTCGATTCCGCCCAGATTTGTGTTTCCGATCTGAAGTAATAATAAACAAAGTCCCAGAAGCGTTTGCCGGACTTGACAACCCTACAAGATCATTCCGCCAAAGCGTGGCTAATCTTCCTGTTGATTTGCAGCAGGCGGTTTTCGTCCAATTTAATAACGGCTCGGTCGTAGGTCATCAGGCCGTTCAGTTCGGTCTCACAGTCGGTGGTCTGCGTGTAGACCGCCGCCGAGAAGCCTTGGAAAGCCATCTGATACAGTTTGTTGGCGTATTCCACATAGGTGTCGGTCACCTTTTCCTCGGTGTCGAACTCCACATAACCCCAGCCCTGGTCTTTCACCCAAGTGTGGCCATCCACCTTGCGCCCGATACCGCCATACTCGCCGAGAACGGTGGCACGCGTCGGGTCGTAAAGCACCATCTTGGGGTCGGGATAGTGATGCAAGTCGAGGATGTCGCCACATTGGTAGAAATTGCCGCCCGAGGCGGGGTTGACCAAGCGCGTCGGGTCGAGTTTCTTCGTCATCTCAACGATTTCGGGCGTCTTGAACTGTCCCCAAGCCTCATTGAACGGTACCCAAACACCGATGCAAGGCACCGACTTCAGGCTGTTGATGATTTCCGTCCATTCCTTTTTATAGCATTCTTCCGATTCGAGTGTGCGCAGGCTTTCAGGACCTTGGTAATATTGTGTCGTCTGCCATTGTGGGCTCCGTCCGCCGCTCGGCATGTCCTGCCAAACGATGAGCCCGATGCGGTCGCAATGATAGTACCAACGCGCCGGCTCCACCTTGACATGTTTGCGGATCATATTGAATCCCAAGTCTTTGGTTTTCTGGATGTCGTAGGCTAAAGCCTCATCGGTGGGTGCGGTGTAAAGTCCATCAGGCCACCAGCCTTGGTCGAGGGGACCGAAGTGGAAAATCGGGAGGCCGTTCAAGGTGAGGCGCACGATGCCGTTGTCGTCGCGCTTCGTGCCGAAGCTGCGCATGGCGAAATAGCTGCCCACCTCGTCAACCACCTTGCCTTTGCGCAACACCTTGACTTTCATGTCATACAAAAACGGATGGTCAGGAGTCCAGCGGAGGAAATCCTCTGGCATGTTGACCTCCACAGGCTGTCCGTTGATGGACTTACCCGTGGCGACCAATTGACCTTCATAAGAGACCTCCACCTGATACAAATCGTCCTTTGTAGCATTGCTGAAATCCACATCGACGCTCACCGTGGCCTTGTCGAAATCAGGCGTTGTGACAAGATTTTGGATGTAATCCTCAGGCACGCTTTCGAGCCACACCGTCTGCCAAATACCCGTCACCGAGGTGTAGAAAATGCCACGCGGCTTGAGCACCTGCTTGCCATGAGGGATATAACTTGCATCGGTCGGATCCCAAACGCGAACCACCATCAAGTTTTGCTTGCCTTGCAGGGCTTGCGTTATGTCGAAGGTGAAAGGCGTATAACCACCTGTGTGTGAACCGACTTTGATGCCATTGACCCACACATCCGTCATCCAGTCGACGGCACCAAAATGCAGCAGGACGCGACCGTTTTTCCATTTGGCAGGCACGGTGAAAGTCCTTTGATACCACAAGGCATTGTCGGGGCCGACCTCCTTTTGCACGCCCGAAAGCGAGGACTCGATGCAGAACGGCACAAGGATGTCGCCAGCGTATTTTTCGGGAGCCTTCTCCCCTTTCGGCGTGATGGCGTACTGCCACAAGCCGTTGAGGTTTTGCCACTCGGATCGCACCATCATCGGGCGAGGATACTCGGGCAGGGCGTTTTCAGGAGACACCTGGGAAACCCATTTCGTCTTGGTTTTGTCGCCAACAGGAGCATATTGTCCCATGGCGATGTTTACTAACAACATTGATAGAAGCAATAGATTGATTTTCATAATATTAAGTTTAAATCATCATTCATCGTTTACCTCTTTCATAAAAGCGTCGCAAGCGGCAAGCAAGCTTTGGATGGCGCGATTCAAGAGGCTTTCCACATCGGTGGCAGTATCAAGCCGTTGTTCGTAGCAGAGCCACACCGAAGCGCCTTTCTCCTTGCCGTCCTCGTAGTCGTAAAGCACTGCCTTCACCACCTTGTAGTTCCAGTTGATGTTGTTGCAAGCCATGATGGCTTTGGCGAAATTGTCGTCGGTCACATCAAAAATACCCGGAAGGGTGAGGCGGAAAAACATCGGGTCGTCGGCATCGTTCCAAAGGAGGAAATTCCAGCCATCGTAAGTGAAATTCAGGCCTAAATCGCTCTTCTTGGCAACGATGCCATTTGACTTCAAGTATCTCGACACCAATGTCTTAACTAACATAATGACTATTTCTTATTGAAACCTATGCGCGTCTTGGTGGAATAGGTCGGGTTCTTGTATTTCAGCACGTCGACGAGGATCTTTTGCGAAATCGGAACGTCGTTGTAGGCGGCAGTCATGGCGGCCTCGTTGACGGCTTCGGTGATGTCGCCAGCGTTGAAGTCGTCCGACATCTTGGCCAGCTCGTCGAAATCCAACTCTTCGCACGGACGGTCTTTCAGATGGTCCATGAAGATGTCCTTGCGTGCCTCGAAGTCGGGCTGCGGTACGAAGAACACGCGATCGAAGCAACCCACACGCATGATGTTTTGGTCGATAAGGTCTGGCCTATTGGTGGTGGCCACCACGAGAATGCCCTTCTTCGAACATTCGTTCAACATGCCGAAGAAAGCCGTGATTTGCGGCGTGATGCTACCCTCCTCCCCTTCTCCGTTAGGATTGGGCGCGATAAACTCAAGCTCGTCGAAGCAAAGCACAAACGGAGCCTTGATTTCGGCGGCATCGAAGATGCGTTGCAGGTTGTCGAGCACGCCGTCTTGGTAGATATGACCCATCTCCACACCTTTGATGATGGAATAATTGAAGCCCAATTCCTCCGCAAAACTCTCAAGCACAAGGCTTTTTCCACATCCTGGAGGGCCATAGAGCAACACGCCGTTGATGGCAGGCAATTTGTAGAGTTTGGCCTTTTCGGGGTTATGCAAGGCAAAAAGCACCTCTTTTCTGAGTTGTTCCTTCAGCTCGTCGCGACCCGTCACATTGTCGAAGCCGCTACCCGAACCTTTCTTGAAGGTGATGACGGGACCGTCGTTGACCTGTTCCTGTGTCTCGGCATGAGGTGTGCCATTTTGTCCGTCCTCCATCTGCTTGGCCAATTCGGGCATCACCTTCTCCATCAAATCCTGGGCAAACTCAGCCGCCGAACCGAAGCGGTCTTCCGGCTTTTTTGCCAAGGCTTTCAGCAAGATAGCCTTCATATAATCAGGGAGTTTCACCTCTTCCGTTTCCAAAACAAGGTCTTGTTTCCTCGCTTTCTTCACCGCGTCGGCAATCTTTTTCTTGTCGCCGTTAAGCGTCTGCAGATCCATCTCCTCCCAGGGCGACTTGCCGAACATAAGGAAGTAAAGCAGCGCACCCGTCGAGAAGATGTCGCTCTTCACCGTATACACCGAGCGGAACGTCTCAGGGGCACGGAAATAAGGCATCAGGTCTTCATCAACGAAGGTCGGGCGGCCTTTGACCATGTAGGAGATATGGCCCAAGTCGATGATGGTGGGCATCAGCATCCCGTCGTCCAACTCCTGCAGCATGATGTTAGACGGTCGTATATCATTGTGTATCAACGCACGGGAATGGATAAACGACAGACCACTCAACACGCAAAGGGTGATTTGCACAGCGTCTTCAAGGTCGAAACGACCTTCGTTCCTAACGGCGTCGTAGAGCGACACGCCACGGTAGAACTCCGTGACGAGGTAATGGTAGACCACGTTGCTTTTCTTCACCTCGCCGTTGTCGACATAACGCACCACGTTGGCGTTGTCGTCGGTGTTCAGCTCCTTACAGAGCTGGATCTCGTAGACTTCCTTACCTTCAAAAAGCTGCTCATGAGGAATGCTTTGGAGCTCATACACCTTCATGAAATACATCATGTCATCGGGGCCAAGCACCGTATATGACTCAGCCACAATGCCTTTCTTTATGAACGAGTTGATGACATACTTGCCAATCTTCTCCCCTTTCTTGAATGTTTGCATACGCGAAAAATATTTTGGCAAAGTTCTCGATTTATTTTGAACTATGCAAGACCTAAAGAAAAAATCATGGAATTTATGCAAATCATAAAATCCGATTTTCAGATTCACATAAAAACAACTTGGTTGTATTCTCCTATTGCATTTTCAATCGTCCATTTTCATCAAATCCATTATCATCCATTAGTTTGTTAACTTTTAACTCCTCAAGCCTTTTCTCTAAAGCCCTTACTTTTTCGGACTTATTAGGGATTTTTATTATACTGCAATAGGACAAAGGACAACTTGCCACAACATAGAAGGGATTACTTTCATTTTCTGAATGTATCCCACTAATATTTGAACTTAAGTATTTGATTTTCTTGAGATAAAAAGCGGCACCTAATTTATCATTGATGCCAATGTCATCAAGGTTGCTAATCACAAAAAAATACTTACTTTCAAACCCGTACAAATACCCTAAACGATTCAAAGTTTCAGCATCTTTATCAGCACACTCCAATGTGTCGTACAAGTCCACAAAAACGCCGAATCCTGCTTCACATTCTATTAATTCTTTGAAATAACTAGTTGGATCTATTTTTCTTTTTGAAATGCTAATCAGTGCTGGTTCTGTATATTTTCTTTCGTATGATTCTATTTCATCTTTCAACTCTTTTATTTTTTTACATATTTCTGAAAGCCACAACAATTCTAATTCGAATCTCGGTAAAAAATCATAAAATCGTTTGCGAGAATACCATCCAACATTGTATTCACAATCCTTTAGACCAGGCCATCGTTTTTCCAATATAGCCAATCTCTCCTCATACTGTTTCATCTCGCTTCTATATCTTATCTTTGGCCGCAATAAAGAAATAAGGTTGTACGGATGTCGACCATCGACTTTATTCTGATCTTTTTCAGGTTTTGGGGGTAGAACTATATTGAGCATTTTACTACAGATTAGGCAATAACGCCAAACAAACTAAGAAACATCAACACACATGTAATAGGCGCAAGTATCAACCCAAGAACACCACCCATATTATCTGACATAGGTAAAAAGGTAGTAACCAAAACTGATATTCCCAAAAAAAGCAAAGGATACCACCATTCTGGCATATACCAGAAACCGAGGATTAGGAAAACAGCAGATGCGAGAGTACATACTGAACCGAGAAACTTCAGAATCCCACAGTTTTTATCCACAAAACGCTCCGTGGGCGATTGGTATGAAGAAAGGATAAAATCAATAGGCGAGCCGTTTTTTGCATCATTTCCATTTGAACGCATTGCACTTCTGCATAGCATAAACGAAAAGAATGATGCCACAAGATAGTAATACAAGTATGGTAAGCTGAACATGGTTTATTATTATTTAATTAATACACATGTTTATCAAACTCCAAACAAATCTTATCCGTAATAGTATATAACGATAAACTATTATTAGCTAACTCCCAAAAAGACTGCCCTGATTTTGGCACTTTCCCTGTAATACCAATCAACAAAACGGTCAATCGTTCAAATTGCTGTTGTAGGCTAATACTTATCTGCCGTTTTATGTTTACAGTAATTGTTTTCAATCCATAACGATTTATGTTTAGGTGAATACTTGAAATCTCACTAAACATATCCCCACCAACCATTAAATCACCCATTTCCACCTTTTCTATTCCAACCGCGACCGATTGTTTTCCCATCTTTATTTCTCTTTCATTCATTAGTCCAAGAGTTTTAATCCTCGAAAACACTTCTTCCTCTGTGTCCCCTAGTTTAAAACCAAGAATGCCGTCTTGTTTTATTGAGTCCAACGGATTAAGCAACATTTCTTTATTTGATTGTTCCATAGTAGCCACTTATTTATTGTTAATCCTTTCAAGAATTGCTATCATATTAACATCAAGCGTCAATATTCGCGTAAGTGGCGTTCTGTTCGATGAACTCGCGGCGCGGGCCAACTTCATCGCCCATCAGCATGGAGAAGATGTGGTCAGCCTCCATCGCATTCTCGATGGTCACCTGACGCAAGGTGCGGTGAGCGGGATCCATGGTGGTTTCCCACAGCTGTTCGGGGTTCATCTCACCAAGACCTTTGTAACGCTGCACATCGTAGCCGCTCACCGTGCCGTTCTTGGTCAGCTCGGCCATGGCCGCAAAGCGTTCCTCGTCGGTCCAGCAATAGCGAACCGGCTTGGTTCCACGCTTGATGAGGTACAAAGGCGGCGTGGCGCAATACACATAGCCGTTTTCGATCAGCTCACGCATGTAGCGGAAGAAGAAGGTCAAAATCAGGGTGGTGATGTGGCTACCGTCCACATCAGCATCGGTCATGATGATGACCTTGTGGTAGCGCAACTTCTCAAGGTTCAAGGCTTTGCTGTCCTCTTCTGTGCCAATGGTCACGCCAAGAGCGGTGTAGATGTTCTTGATTTCTTCGCTGTCGAACACGCGGTGCTCCATCGCCTTTTCGACGTTCAAGATCTTACCACGCAGCGGCAGGATGGCTTGGAAGTTACGGTCGCGGCCTTGCTTGGCTGAACCGCCTGCCGAATCACCCTCAACGAGGTAAAGCTCCGTCTTGGCTGGGTCGCGGTCGGAGCAATCGGCCAACTTGCCGGGCAGACTGAAGCCCGACATTGCACCCTTGCGCTGCACCTTCTCGCGGGCGTTGCGAGCCGCTTGACGCGCTTGGGCGGCCAAAGTCACCTTGTCGAAGATGGTCTTGGCCTCCTTGGGATGCTCTTCAAGATAGTCGGAAAGCTGCTGGCCCACGATGGAGTTGACGATACCCATCACCTCGTCGTTGCCAAGCTTGGTCTTGGTCTGGCCTTCAAACTGCGGTTCAGGCACTTTCACTGAAATGACCGCAGTCAGACCCTCGCGGAAATCGTCGGGCGAAATCTTCACCTTCTGTTTTTCCAGCTTCTCGAGCAGGCCGCTCTTCTCGGCATAGGCGTTGAACGAGCGCGTCAGACCCGAGCGGAAACCTTGCAGGTGCGTACCGCCTTCGATGGTGTTGATATTGTTGACATACGAGTGCAGGTTTTCCTTGTACTCGTCGTTGTATTCCAAAGCAATCTCGACCGGCACGTTGTTGCGCTCGCCCGTGATGTAAATCGGTTCGGGAATGAGCTTGGTGCGGTTGGCATCCAAGTAGTCGATGAAGTCGACGAGTCCATTCTCCGAATAGAAGGTCTCGCTGCGGTATTCGCCGTTTTCGTCTTGGGTGCGCTCGTCGGTGAGCGTGATGGTGATGCCGTGGTTGAGGTAAGCCAACTCGCGCATACGGTTGGCGAGGGTGCTGTAGTCGTATTCCGTGGTCTGGAAGATCGAGCCGTCGGGCGTGAAGGTGATGCGGGTGCCGTTTTGGTTGGTCGTACCCACCACTTTCACGTCGTAGAGCGGTTTGCCGCACTCGTATTCCTGCTTGAAAATCTGGCCTTCGCGGTAGACCTCAGCCGTCAGGTGGGTTGAAAGAGCATTCACGCAACTGACACCTACGCCGTGTAGACCACCGGAGACCTTATAGGAACCCTTGTCGAACTTGCCGCCAGCGTGCAGCACCGTCAAGACGACCTCCAAGGCCGAACGATGCTCCTTGGGGTGCATACCCGTGGGGATACCACGACCATTATCGAGGACGCTGATGGAGTTGCCGGGCAGGATGCGCACGTCAATCTTGTCGCAATAGCCCGCCATGGCCTCGTCGATGGAGTTGTCGACCACCTCATATACCAAATGATGCAAGCCACGGAAATGGACGTCGCCGATATACATGGCCGGACGTTTGCGCACGGCTTCGAGGCCTTCGAGGACCTGAATCTTACTGGCACCATATTCTTCGCTTGCCAATTCTCTTTTTTCTTCTTCAGTCATTGTCTAAAAATTAGGGTTTTTCAATTAAAGGTGCAAAGATAAGGATTTTTTCGGCACGATGCCAAAAAAAGTTGTAAAATTTGGATTTCGCGCAAAACGGCTCTATGAGGCTAAAAATGGGCAAATTTTCAATATGGCGAAATTTTTACGCACACAGGAAACAAAAAAGCCCTTCGATGAGGAAGGGCTTTTCGAAGCGTTTTAGACATTTTCAAAATCTCAACTTCACCCCGGCGAAGAACTGGATGCCCGTGACGGGATAGTTGTAATACAACTGGTATTTCTGATGCGCCACGTTATCGAGCAAGGCGAAGGCCGTGATCTGGTCGTTCACCTTGTAGTCGGCACCAAGGCTGAGGTCGAAGACATCTTTTATTCTCTCAGGAATCCAACCTAACCAATTTGTGTCATCATCGCCTCGCACCAGTGCATAACGTCCACCTTGATAGAGGAAGGAGGCATTGAAAGACAAATCATCGTTGAAAGTGTAAGTCAGTTTCAACTTGCCTTCCGTGGTTGGGCGATACCAAGCATATTCCTCAAAAGTGGGCTTGCAACTGTTGTAGGCAAAGCCCAAGTCGGCCGTGAGGCTGTTGCGCATCTTGACACGAATGTCAGCCATAACAGTCACCAATTTAGTTTCATAGTAAAGCAAGGCAAACTTATTGCCAACCCATTCGTTGTCAACATACTCATACTCCAAAACATAGAAAGGGTCATTTTCCGTATGGCGATAGCGCACACCCAAATGCAAATCAACGATTTCGGCAATATTGGTGCGCACACCACCCTCAAAGCCGAGTTTTACATTCTGCGACCTGAAAACGTCGAAACTATGATTGGGAAAATGAATGTAAGCAAAGAAAGGATTCTCTTCAACGATTTCGCCGAATCTCAACATTTTTTTTCCTCCATTCAGTCCGGCATAAAACTCCAGCTTCTTGTTCAAAATAAACAGGCTGCCGCTCACATCAGGACGGACGGCTAAAAATTTGTCATCCTCTGTAATTGTGGTTGCCCCATCCATTCTGACACCGAGATGCAAGCGATAAAATTCATCTTTCATCTCAAAGAAAGGATTGACTTTGAAGAAGATACGATTTTCTGTATCTTCATTTGCTGAAAATCCAACATATTGGAAGCCCAAATCAAGTCCCACTTTCTGTGGATGATCCTTGTCGCCCCACCAGTTTTGGGCATAACCTAAGCCATAATCCAGGCCGGCGTAATGCTCTTGTGAAGCAAACCTGTCGAAAGTGTATTGATAGTCAAGGCCACCGGAATGGTTCAACTCACCCACCCTTGTCGAAGTGGAAGCGATGCCGAGATGACCGCCAATGGTGTTGTAGGTCTGGCGCGGACAGTATAGTTCAATCTGCTCGTCCGTCAGTGGCATTTCCGCCAAATTGACGCCGTAATAGTGGTACATGTCGTTCTTGTAAAACACGCCGCCGTCAAGCTGGATGCCGTCGAACTTGCTCGTCGTGAGGTTCACGTCGAAAGCGTTGTTCATATAGCTCGAAGGCGCGTAGTCCTTGATGTTGAGCCACGACGAGTTGTGCTTGATGCCCACGCCGAGGCCCAAGGTCTTGGTCAGCATGGAGTTGTGCTTGTAGAGAAACACGGGCGAGAGGCGCGTGCCGAGGCCAGCCATGAGGAAATTCTGCGTCGGGGTGACCAATTGGTCTTTCTTGGCGGCGAAGCCCGTCGGGGCGATCTTCTCCAAGTCGAGGGCGAACTTCTGCTTGGTTTCCTTCGGGTTGACCTCGGTGCTTGGATAGGCATACGAGGGTTGCGGCGTTTCGGGCGTCAGTTGCAGTTTGTTCACCTTGTTGACTTTGGGGCGGTATTTGCCTTCCACGGTCACTTGTTCGTCGTGTTGCGCTGTGGCGGTGAGGGCCATCAGGGCGAGGGTTGCTATTAGGATGTGTCTTTTCATATTCGGTTGGTGTTATAGGCAGGGACTCACGTCGCCTGCTTACTGTTATGTCGTCCCTACGGGACTTTGCGGTTATTGTCGTTTGGTCGGCAGGGGTTTACACCACCTGCCTATGTTGCTGTCGTCCCTTCGGGACTTTGGCTGCTGTTGGGCGGGGACTGAAGTCGCCCGTTGACATCTGGTCGTCCTTTCAGGACTTATTCGGGTTCTATGGGTTCTATGCCGTTGCTGCTGCCCACCTTGGGTTCTTGGCGTTCCACCTCGGCGAGCTTGGCGCGGGCTTCTTGTTTCAGGTCGTTGCCTTTGTAGTTATCGATGACGCTGCGGAGGGTCTCCTTGGCTTGGAAGTAGTTCTCTTTGGCCACATACACATCGGCCAGCGCAATGAACGACTTGGCAACCCAATAGTCGTACTTCGAGAAGTTGTCAGAAATGTTGAAGACCTTGTTCTCGGCCTCGTCATAGTTTTTCAGCTTGATGGAGGCCACTGCTGAGTAGTAGGCACTCTCAGCGCCATACACCGACTTGTCGTTGCGAGCGCTCTTGTCCAATCGTTCAATGGCCGCACTGTAGTTGCCTTTCTCGAAGTACGACTTGCCCACAATGTGGTTGATTTGGTTCACCTGCTCTTCGGTCAAGTCGCGAGAGACGCGCAGGTCCTCCCCCATCTCGATGGCTTTGTCGTAGTTGCCGAGGAAGAAGTTGCTCTTCATGCTGCCTTCGAGGGCTTCGAGGCGCTTGAGCGGTTCCTCGGTGATGCGCGACAGACGCTCGTAGTATTCGCCCGCCTTGCTGTAATTGCCTTTCTCGTATTCGATGCGGGCCATCTTCAAGAGGGCATTGTCAGTGTAGTCGTTGTCGGGCTGCGACAATATATAATTAAGGTGCGTGACGACTTGCTCCTGCGTGCCCACCTTTTCGGCACAATCGTAGGCATAATAATGGGCTTTCAGCGCGTAGGCACCGTTGCGGAAGTTGTCAAAATAATACTGCAAGGCGGTCTGTGCCTGCTGGTAACGACCGTCTAAGTAAAAGTTCTCCGCATTGGCGAAGGCCAACGAATCCTGTTGCGTCACCTTCACTTGACCGCCATTGGCATTGACATAACCGAAATATTCGTCCAACTTGTTCTGTTCCATGTAGATGCTGCGGATGATGCTCAAGGCCTCGCGCGACTCGTCAGTGTTGGGATAGTTGGCCACGAGACTCTTCAGGTTCTCCATGGCTTGGTCATATTGGTTGTTATTATAGTAAATCATGCCGACCTTCATCATCGCCTGCCGCGTGTAGCTTGAGCGCGGGCGTTCCTTGATGAGGCGGTTGAAATTGCTGATGGCCGAGCGTTTGTCGCCATGGACGAGATAGGTGTTGCCAATCTCAAACAGGGCCTGCTCGTAATAGGGTGTGCTTGGATAGGCTTGAACCATATCGTTCAGCATGGTAATCTTTTGGTTTACATTGCCTTTCGCGCCATAGCAAAGCCCTTGTTGATAGAGCGCATAGTCGGAGTTGCGTTTGCCGAGGCGTGTGGCAAGGTCGTAATAATTGATGGCTTGGTCGTAGCTGCGTTCCATGAAGAAGCAGTCGCCGAGGCGGATGTAGGCATCGGTCTTGAGGTCGTTTTGCTGGCGGTCGTCGGCCAAACGGATGAAACTCCTGAAACGCTCCTCAGCAACCGTGTAGTCGGGCTTTTGGTAATAGATGTAGCCCAAGTCGTAGTCGGCGAGGGCGTATTCCGGCAGACTTGATGCCGCGCTCATCTCCTTGAACTGCGTCAGGTATTTGCCCGCCTTGGTGAAGTCGCCTAATTGGTAGGCCGACTCGCCCATCCAGAAGCAGGCTTGAGCCTTGTTGGCAGCCGACTGCTTGCTGTTCATCACCTTCGAGAAGTAGACCTGCGCCTTGTCGTAGTTGCCCTTCTGCACGTTATCGATGCCTGTGGCGTAAAGCAGTTCGTCGTAAACGGTTTGCAGCACCTTGCTCTTCTTCTTCATCGCTTCGAGGCGGTCGAGGGCTTCGTCGTTTTCCTTTGCGTTGAGCAACAGGTAAATAGCCATCTCCTCAGCTTCGGCCTTGCGCTCCGAATTGGGATGTTCGGTGATGAAATTGTCGAGCAGTCCCACGGCTTCATTGAAGGGGTCGGCACCAGGGATGAGGCTCAACTTGGCATAGTCGAACAAGGCTTCTTCGGCGAGTTCCTTGTCGAAACCGGCGGAATAGGCATTGTAGAACGCGCTACGGGCATATTTCAGCTCGTCGGTCTTGGCATAGCACGAGCCGAGATAATAGGAAGCGTATTGCGCAAGGATGTCGCTGTTGCCTGCAATCTTCTGCAAATCGGCGACGGCATCCTTATAGTTGCCCTTCATCATCTTGCTGACACCCATCTGGTAATAGGCCTCGCGCGAGATGCCACGGGTCAGGTGTTTCTTGTAGATGTTGTAATAATCCAAGGTCTTGTCGTAGTCTTTCTGCTGGAAATAGGCATCGGCCACGATTTGGGCCATCTCAGCCTTGCGCTTCTTGTCGGCCTGTTGGATATAGGTCGGGCCTTCCTCGATGACGGACTGGTAGTCGCCTTTGAGATAGTCAATTTGCATGATATAAGCGGGCACCACCTTAGCATAATCGCTGTGCGAGCGCAGGCGGCGGAAGTTGTCCAACGCCTCGTTGTATTTTTCCCTTATATATTGAATATGAGCATAATAGTAACGCGATGGCTCTTGGTATTTGCCCTCGTTCATCATCAAGCCGTGGAAGAGCGGCATGGCCTTGTCGGTTTCGCCCGACTGGAAATAGGCATAGCCCATGTTGAACTGCATCTGCTGCGCCTCGTCGGTGGTCAGGCTCATGGCATCCGTCTTATCGTAAATGGCCAAGGCTTCCTTGTATTTCTTGTTTTGGAACAAGTGGTTGGCGTAGAGGAAGTTGGCATGTTTGGCCCAAGTGCTGCCTGGGTTGTCGTTCACGAATTGGACGACCTTGGCCGGACCGTCGGCATGGCTGAGATACATCGCACTGACCGCTTCGTAGTACTGCGCATCAACGCAACGCTGCGCCTTGGCATCGGTGGCTTGGGCACGATATTGCGTGAACGCCGTAAGTGCCGCCCCGAACTCTTGGTTTTGGAATGCCAATACGCCCTCGTTGAAGCGTGCTTCGGGATCGTAGGCTTCGATATGTTTTTGCGCTGACAATGAGATAGATAACGCACAAGTCATCATCATAATCAGTGAGATTTTATGTCGTGGTCTCATACAATGAAATTTTTGACGAAAATACATATTTCTCTCTTTGGTTCGGCAAAAAGTTTCAAATTTCGTGCCGAACGGCCATTTCAAAACGCTAGCGAACGGGTTTTATTATCGGTTTTCGGCGGTTCGCAAGGAAAAAAGGCGTACTTTTGCAGCCGGAATCGGGTTCTTTCAGCCGAAGATTAAAAGGGAATCCTGTGTGAATCAGGAGCTATGCCCGTAGCTGTTAGTCCACAACGAGGTTTGCGGCAATGATGTCACTGATATTCGTTATCGGGAAGACGCCGCCGACTGGGACGAGCCAGAAGACCTGCCCGACTCCGCATGATCGGCTTTCGGGAACAAAAGTTTGTGAAATATGAAGAAACAATATCAAGCAGTCACGGCTGAAGAAGCCGTTAAAGTCATCAAGTCGGGCGACCACGTCCACATCAGCTCGGTGTCGAATGTGCCGCAATGCTTAGTCAAAGCCCTGTGCGACAGAGGTCGCGCGGGCGAATTGAAGAACGTATACATCCACCACTTGCACACCGAGGGCGCCGCACCCTACGTCAACCCTGAGTTTGAAGGCATCTTCCAGCACAACGCCTTCTTCGTGGGTGCCAATGTGCGCGAGAGCGTGCAGAAAGGCTTGGCGGACTATATCCCCGTCTTTCTCGGTGAGACCTCGAAGCTCTATCGTGAACGTTACATCAAGTGCAACGTGGCCATGATTCAGGTCTGCCCTCCCGACAAGTTCGGCTATGTGTCGCTAGGTTCATCCGTTGATGCCACGTTGGCCGCCATGGAGAGTGCCGAGTTCGTCATCGCAGTGGTCAACAAGCACGTGCCACGCACCTTTGGCGATGCGTTGGTTCACATTAGCAGGATCAACATCTTTGTCGAAGACGATGCACCGTTACTCACTGTCGACATGCCTGAGCCCAACGAGGTAGAGAAAACCATAGGGCGCTATTGTGCCGAGCTCATCGAAGACGGGGCCTGCCTCCAAATGGGCATCGGCTCCATACCCAACGCCATCCTCTCGTGCCTCCACAACCACAAAAACATCGGCATCCATACAGAGATGTTCTCCGACGGCATTCTGCCACTTGTCAAGAAAGGTGTCATCACTGGCGACAACAAGAAACTCAACAAAGGCAAAATCGTTTCCACCTTCGTGATGGGTTCGAAGAAAATCTACGATTTCATCGACGGCAACCACGAGGTGCTGCTGATGGACGTGGAATACACCAACGATCCGTTTGTCATCGCGCAGCAGCCCAAGATGACTTCCATCAACTCGGGCATCCAAATCGACTTGTCGGGACAAGTGTGCGCCGACTCATTGGGCGAACGTATCTATTCCGGCGTGGGCGGACAGATCGACTATGTGTATGGTGCCTCACGCTCAAAAGGCGGCAAGGCCATCATTGCCATGCCATCCACGACGCGAAAGGGCATCAACAAAATCGTACCTACATTAGACTTGGGCTCAGGGGCTGTCACCACGCGCAACCACATCCACTGGTTCGTCACGGAATATGGCGCCGTCAACCTCTACGGACGCTCGCTTCAGGAGCGCGCCAAGCTCATCATCTCGGTGGCGCATCCGCAGTTCCAGGAGATGCTCGACGAGGCCGCCTTCAAACGCTTCGGTCCACACTTTCATTACCTTTGGAATAGTATCGTTTAAATAAAAAAACACGGATTACATAATTTTCGCTATTTTTGCACGCAACGCTTCGACTTCGAAGCCGATTCCTTAGCTGCAAACAATGGCGTATGTGTAATATATAGTTCATAAAAAAAGACGCACTATGTTCAAGAGCATCAACTTCGTAGAGATTTTCAGTTCGTTCATCGTGATGGCCGCCATCATCGACATCTTCGGTTCCATCCCGATCTTCGTCAGCATGAAAGAACAAAAGAAGACCATCAAGGCGGGACAGGCCTGCCTGACGGCCTTGGGGTTGTTTCTGGCGTTCTTCTTCGCCGGCGACGCCTTGCTGAAATTGTTCGGCATCGACGCGGCCTCGTTTGCCGTGGCGGGTTCGTTCGTGCTGTTCATCCTCGCCGTCGAGATGATCCTTGGGCGCGAAATCATCAAGAACGACGGTGGTTCAGGCGGTGCCAGCATCGTGCCTATCGCCTTCCCGCTGATAGCCGGTCCCGGTGCGCTGACCGCTTTGCTCTCGCTGCGCGCCGACTATGCCGTGATCAACATCATGATTGCGTTGTTGCTCAACATCGCGTTGGACTATCTCGTCATCCGCTCGTTGGACAAGGTGCAGAAGCTGCTCGGCCCCAATCTCATCTTCATCCTGCGTAAGTTCTTCGGTGTCATCTTGTTGGCCATTGCGGTGAACATGTTTGTCAACAATATTTCCGTGATTATCCAAAACGTGATGAAATAATCCGTACTTTTGCAGCCGATTTGTGGTGTCCTCACAGGACTCAATAGGGAATCGGGTGAGAGTCCCGTACAGTTCCCGCTGCTGTGTTGGCCCTAATCGTTTGCCATGAATGTCACTGAAAGACAACATCTTTCGGGAAGGCGGCAAGCGATGGCCTCAGTCAGAAGACCTGCCTCAAGTCGTGAAACAAGGCTTCCGGGAATTGGAGCTGGGTTACTATAAATAATAAGGTGTGCCCCGATGGCGGGGGTGCGCTTGCGTTTTAGTTTTCCAACATTATTTTCCAGAAGTTTTGAGGTAACAAACTTAATGTCAAACCTTTAAAACTTTAGTTTTTTATGCATTACAAAACATTTACGCGATTGTTCCTATTGATGGGAATGATTGGATTGATGTCGGTTCCATTGCGGGCCGACGAGATTCAGATTGGGAGTGGAAGTACAACAAATAAGTACCTCCCGATTTGGTTCTCTTACGAATATTCATACACACAACAGATTTATACTGCTGCTGAAATTGCTGCTAGCAGTGGTGGCCCAGGTACCATCACAAGCATTGCATTCTTTAATGTTGACAACGCTGTTACTCGTAAAATAGATCTCTACCTAGTTAACACCACAAAAGAGAGTTTTTCAAGCAACTCGGATTGGATTCATGTTTCAACAAGCAACAAGGTTTTTAGCGGTCAAATCACCTTAAAAAAGAACGAATGGACAGTGATTGATTTTCGCAGCAATCCTTTTGACTATACTGGTGGCAATCTTGCAGTCATTATTAACGACAACACCGGCAATTCTGCAAATGAACCAAGATTCTTAGTCTTTAATTCCGAGAACTCGAAAAAGCAAAGCATAGGCTTTGGCTGTGATGATGACAACATAATACCATCCAATCCTGGCGCAAGTGATTGTTGGGATGAAGACCATAGCACCCGAAGCTACAAAAACCAAATCAAACTTGAAATCAACATGGCCTCATGCGCGCTTCCCAAAAACATGGTCATTTCTGACCTTTCCGCAACGTCTGCCAATCTCACTTGGACGGCAGGTGGAGATGAGGCATCTTGGGATGTGTCATACAGCAATACACCCAACAATCCTAATGCAGGAACAATAGAAACCGTTAATACAAACACATACAATTTCTCAGGACTTACACCCCAGACCTCCTACTATGCATACGTACGTGCCAATTGCAGCAGCACAGAACATAGCGAATGGTCAGGACCCGTCATGTTTAACACCATCCAAACGCCCGTGACCGTCGATGCACAACATCCATTCGATGACAGTTTTGAAGGAAACGAATGTGGATGGCTACTTGAAAACGGCAATCTCACCAACCAATGGCACTGGGGTACAGCCACAAACAATGGTGGCACAAAATCGATTTACGTCTCTAATGATGGTGGAATGACGAACGCATATACGTACTCACAAGCCACCAATGTTTATGCCACCAAAACCTTCAGTTGTGAGCAAGATGGGATCTATCAATTCTCATACGACTGGCACGCAAAAGGAGATTCTTATGGAGCATACGATTGGATGCGTGTCGCTCTTGTTCCCGCAACAGTGGAATTTACAGCCAGTTCGACTGCGCCATCGGGTCTGACGGCAAATGAATTTCCAACCACATGGCAAGCCATCGCTCTTGATGGAGGAGCGATGCTCTATAATAGTGTAAATTGGCAAAACAAGGCTGTTGAAGTTGAACTGACTGCCGGAACTTACAAGATGGTGTTTATTTGGAGAAACAATACCTATTACCAAAACCAAGAAAAGCAACCTCCGGCGGCCATCGACAATGTGCATATCTCCGTAGTAAGTTGCGCACAGCCTACCGAGTTAACCGTTACGGCACAAGCCCGCACTGCCACGGTCACATGGAATGCTGGCAGCGACAGCCAATGGCAAGTGGCCTACGGCACCGTTAGTGGCGAGCCTGATGCAAACACCATCCAAACCGTCACTGCAGCCACTTGCAGCTTCTCAGGTCTCACGCCTGAAACGGATTATTATGCTTTCGTCCGCACCGTTTGTGACGAGAACGAATACAGCGAATGGAGCGAACAGAGCTTTAGCACAACTGAAGCCTGCCCTGCACCGACCAACCTGAATTATAGCAATGTTGGCCCTTATACCGCTACTGTCAGTTGGACGGCTGGTGCCTCGGGACAAACCGCTTGGAACCTGCAATACAAGAAGCATAGCGACAGCCAATGGAGTGAAAGCATTGAAGTATACGATGCCACTACCTATCAATTGACAGGCCTTAGCGCCATCACGTCATACGATGTGCAAGTGCAAGCCGTTTGCGACGGCGAAGATGGAGCAAGCGAATGGTTGACGAGGACGAATTTGTTCACTACCGATTGCGGAGCCATCGATTTGCCTTACGAATGTGGATTTGAAGGCCCGAATGTGTCAATCCAAGGATGCCTTTTGCCCAAATGCTGGTCGGTCAAGCCTTATACTACTAACAATAATGAAAAATATCCGAAAGTGGCATCTTCTGGCAGTAATGCAGTTGCTCGTACAGGAACCTATTGTTTGAAATTCTACAAGACTAGTTCCATATCTGACGAAATGGCTATCTTGCCTGAGATTAATAAGGATTTGAGCTTAGTTCAATTGAGATTCTGGGCAAGAATCAACAGCTCTTCTACCAATTCTCCAGATTTACACATCGTTGTCTTGAACGACCCTGAAAACACGAGCAACTATACCGAGGTCGCAAACGTGAAAGTCAACAGCGATGTATATACCGAATACACCATCCGCTTGGACAATTATTCTGGCAACGGACGCTATTTGGCCATTCTCTGCAAAGCTGGCGACACCTCTCTAACATCATTCTTCGTCGACGACCTCCTTGTTGAAGAGATTCCGAATTGCAGTGTTCCGCAAAACTTGAGCGCTAACGCACTCTCATCCTTCCAAACCCTGATTACTTGGGGACCTGGCGCATATGAGACGCAATGGCAACTTGAAGTGACAGCGGAAGGCGGTACACCAGAAACCGTTACCGTCAATTCAGTTCCTTTCCACACCTTGACAACCATGAGCAACACCATTTATTCGGTTAGGGTGCGCTCGGTTTGTGGTTCCGATTTTTACAGCGAATGGACTGAACCGATCACTTTCAGGACCCCTTGCGACGAAATCAACACCGTCGATGCCCAGCATCCTTTCTTTGAAGACTTCAACGGAGAGGCATTCCCGCCCGATTGCTGGACTATCAACAACGAAAAGTATAATGGTAGTACCGGCTCGGGGTGGTTCCGCAGCGTAAACAACAACATGGACAATCACGGCGTTGCGGTCAGTTATTGGTATGGCAACACCTATTTAATTATGCCTCGAATGCACATTTCGGGCGATGCCAAGATCTCGTTCGACCAATATTTCATGGCAAATGATGATCCTATTGCAAGTAGGGTTGTCATCTCCACCGATGGTATGTCCTACTCCAATTTCACCGAGATTTGGTCGGCATCCGAAGCGCCCACATCGGTAACGAATGTAACCATCCCGTTGCCTGCGGCGTATCAAGACCGAGATGTGTATATCGCATTCAAGTTCGGTAACAATGACGAAACCGAAAGAGATCTCTCTCAACAGTATCGTGAATGGTTTATCGACAACGTCGAAGTCTATGTAGGCGACATTCAAAGGGTCGAGTTAACTCAAGGCTGGAACTGGTGGAGCCCGACGGTGGAAACTTCGTTGGAGCAACTTGAAGTGGCGCTTGGAGTTAACGGAATCTCTATCAATTCACAGAACCAATTCGCCTTATACGATGAGGAAGACGGAGAATGGAGTGGCAACCTCTCGGCTGTTATTCCTGGACAAATGTACAAGATTAATGCTAACACCAACTGCAACTTCATCCTAACAGGAATTTCTCTGACTTCTGTGACCATCGGGATTACGCATGGCAACAACTGGTTCGGTTACATAGGATCGGACGTTGTGACCGTGGAAGAGGCTTTCAGCGGCTTCACACCAAGCGAAGGTGACAAGATCACTTCCGAAGACGGAAAATTCACCATCTATGAAGACGAAGAATGGGATGGCAACCTCTTGAATCTTGAACCAGGACGAGGTTATATCTATGTCTCGCAAGATACGGAAACCAAACAATTTACATTTACAAGAAATTATTAAATACAATTAAACCAATGAAAAGGATTTATTTCATCTTGATAACGGTTATGCTAATATATGGTTCGATGAATGCCCAAGAAAACCATTATGTGTATAATTATCATGAATTTGCACACAAAATAACCGTTGTAGCTCAAATCAACATTAATGGTGTCGAACAAACTTCAAGTGATTTTGAGATTGGAGCGTTTGACGGCACATCTGTAACAGGATCTGAGAGAATCGGCGTGTACAATCACTATCATCGTGCATACTTGGCTGTTTTTTACAACTCTGGCTACGATGTTACATTCAAACTTTACAACCATACAACTGGTGAAGAATTGGACAATTGCACTATAACTTACCAAGGTGAGCCCCTAACCTTTATGTGGGAAGATGAAAAGAACTATGGCTCTAATAAGAAGCCAGTAGTCTTTGATTTCACGACCACACAGACCTTCACCAAGCCCATCACCGCCTACACAAGCGATAAGGACCGTTACTATCTCATTGCCTCCCCCATCGGAACGGTGAGTCCTGAGTACGTGACGAACATGCTTTCGAACAACTACGATCTCTATCGCTTCAACCAAAACGCACCCGTAGAGGATGGCATCAGCTTGGAATGGGAAAACTATGAGAATGAGAACTTCAGCCTCGAACCCGGCAAGGGCTACCTCTACGCCAACAGCGGAGACGACAACAGTGAGGTCGTCGACCTCACTTTCAGTGGTGCGCCCTACAGCGGCAGCGGCGATGTCACGCTGACCAAGACGGACAACGTAGACTGGTCGGGCTGGAACCTCATCGGCAACCCGTTTGGCACCGATGCCACGCTGAACAAGCCGTTCATCAGGCTGACCGACGGCACTTACACGCAAGTGGAAACCGAAGGACATACTGTCAACTGCATGGAAGGCGTATTCGTGCAGGCTGCAAGCAATGGTGAAACGGTCACCTTCACCGCTGTCAGCAATGGCGACGGCATCGAGCCTGCCAACATCAGCAAGCTCAATATCAAAGTGAGCCAAGTCGCGAGCAACAGAGGCAATGGCACGGCAGCCGCCACCATTGACAACGCCATCGTCCGCTTCGACGGCGGCGCAACGCTCGGCAAGTTCATGTTGGACAAGAACAGCACGAAGCTGTACATTCCGCAAAGCGGCAGGGACTTCGCCATCGTCAACGCCCCGAACGAAGGTGAGCTGCCCCTCAACTTCAAGGCCGAAAAGAACGGCACTTACACCCTCAGCTTCGACATCAAGAACGTGGAGATGCACTACCTGCACCTCATCGACAACATGACGGGCGCTGATGTCGACCTATTGGCCGGCGCTTCGACCCTTCGACAGGCCCAGGGTTCAGCGACCTACACCTTCGAGGCAAAAACGACCAACTATGCCAGCCGCTTCCGCTTGGCGTTCAATTCTAGCGACGCAAACGAGGCCGTTTGCGAGCCCAGTTTCGCCTACTTCAACGGCAGCAACTGGATGGTCAACAACCAAGGCAAGGCCACGCTGCAAGTGATCGACATGATGGGCCGTGTGCTCAGCAGCGAGACCATCAGCGGCAACACGGAAATCAACATCAACCAACCCGCAGGTGTCTACATGCTCCGCCTCATCGACAATGAGAATGTGAGGGTGCAGAAGGTGGTGGTGAGATGACTATGGCTACTGGCCTCTGGCTATTGGCCTCTGGCAGTCCCAACAGAAGGAAGGTTTTCCCCCCCTCTCATGAGACTGCCAGAAGCCAGAAGCCAAGAGCCAAAAGCTAACGAAACTAAATACGAAAGTCAAAACTTGAGAACAACATAAAATTTAAAATACGATGAAGAAACTAACACTGACAATCGCAATCCTCCTCGGACTGAGCATGACGACCTTCGCAGAAGGCAACCCTGGCGGCGGCCTGTTCCAACGCGGCGTGGTTGATGAGGAATACTACGGCATGGGCTCCTACAGCAATGGCCTGAGAACAGGTAACCCCCCGATGCTGCCATACCATGGCGAAATCACCAACCAAGATGCCACCAGCCCCGTGGGCAGCGGCATCGCCGTGCTGCTCAGCCTTGGCGCGGCCTACCTCGTAGGCAAGAAACGCAAGGCCGAATAAGGTACTTTTTTTCTTTCATTAGTTGGTGCCGGCGGCTCATGTCGCCGGCTTTTATGCAACAGAGGAGGCCACCCGTTGGGCGGCCTCCTCTTCCATGAAAACGTACCAAATCTTAAAGAACCATTATTCTCTTGGTCAGGCGATTACCATTCCAAATGATAGCGACGCAATAAGCGCCTTTAGTGCATCCGCTCATGTCAAGGCGGGCTTCATCGCCCATGACATTTCCGCTCAGCACAATTCGGCCCGACAGGTCGCAAACCTCATAGCCAAAGCCCTGGGCTTGGGGAACGACAAGAACGACCGCCCCCTTTGTGGGATTGGGATAAACCATAATGCCCATTTGATTCTCTTCCACACCTTCCACGACACGCATGACAACATGCACCACGAAATCGACATATTGTCCATCACTGGTGGCACGGAGTGTAATGTCGGCTGTGGATTCGCAGTTTTGCAAACGATTCAACGCCAAAATCTTGTCACCGAGGGTGGCCGACAGGTCTACTTCATTTGAATTGGAAATCAGGCTGTATTCAATCAGTTCGTCGGGGTCGTCGTCATCGGTGACCACACCGTTGAGGTCGATATACACCAACTTGGGGAACTCGGTCATCTCCACATCGGGAACGGGGTTCTGGACATACGGCGGCAGGTCGACGGCAGGAGCCAAACCTGAAACACTGACTTCCATATCCACATGTTTGCCATTGCTGGTGGCACGAACCACCAAAACCCTGTCGGTGAAGGCATCGGGCGTGATTCGGGTCACGATGAGCATCCCGTTTCCACCTATCGAGGCGGATACTTCGCTCGGGCTGGTGGGCAGCGAGTATTCCATCATTTCGGGGTCGTTGTCGGGGTCGTCGAAACAATTGCTGATGTCGAAGCTGAACGACTGCGGGAAATCATCGAACTCAATGGGTGCCAACGGATTGACGACAACGGGCGGCAAATCCTCGGCAATACATTCCACCGTGAAGGAGGTTTGAACCGATTGGCCGTTGCTCTCTGCTTCCAAAGTGATGGTGGCCACGCCGCCTGAGCTTAGCAAACGTTCCACCAACAGACTGCGGTTGTCCAAAGTCGTCCCGACAAGTGACGGATTGCTGTTTGCAGCCACGCTGATGACGATGTTCTCGTTCGGGTCGTCGGGATCGTCGAAAGTGTTGGTCAAATCAATGGTTTGGTTAGCAGGGAAAAACTCAAACACGATGTCGGCGATGGGATTGGTCACCACAGGCGGCAGATTGACGACGCTCTCATATTCGTCGGCACCCGCACACGGCGTTTCGCTGCGATCTTCACCGTCAATGTCGGTAGTCACGTAATCCAAAGGATTGGCGACCGTGAGACCCTCGGCATCGGCAATGTGCAAGTCATTGGTACCGACGAACTCAGGCGTGCAAACCGCAGAATGGGTGTCAAAGCCCGAAGCTGCTGCCCAAGCACTTAGGTCGGAATAGTTGTAGCCATCATAAAGGCCGACATTGCCACCCGCATAGCTGACTCGGTTGTAGTCGCAAAAACGATTGGCCGAAGCATTGTTGAAACGGAACACCAAACCGTCCGTCTCGTTGACCAGCAGGTTGTTATAGGCGTAAAAATGCTCCCAATCCTTCTGCACAAAGAGGTTGCCGCCCGAACCCGAGCCGCTGATTTTGGCCGTGTTGTGGGCAAAATAAATGTATTCACTATCGGCGTTGTCGAAGGCATAGCACCAGTTCGACGAAGTGCCGGTTTGCAGGTTGACGATGTTGTTGCGGATGATGACAGGCTCAGTGGCCGAACCCGTGCAGGGACGAATTTTCATCACCGTTACGTATTTCGTCGGATGGTTGATGGTCATTACGTTGTTCTCGATGAGGCAGTCATAACGGCAACGGAACACATCAATGGCATTATAGTCGGTGTGGCTGTCGTTAGTGTTGTCAATCATGTTGCCTGAAAGCGTCACATGGTCGGTGAAAGTCGCATAAATTGACTTGCTGCATTGGTTGGTGAACGAGCAGTTTTCGACCAAAAGCCCGTCGTTGTATTGCGTCATGTCGCTGCCTTGATAATACAAGCCGATGAAGCCGTTGACGAACTCGCAGCCAACAAACTCATTTTCGGTGTCCATCCATCCGCCCGAAATCCTGTAAACCAAGTTCTTGTTGTTGTCGGTGTTGCTGGCGTCAGACACACAGCCGACAAACCTCACGTTCTCAAAGCGGTCGTTGGTGAGGCCACCACGCAGCGTCACCACGATGGCGGTGTTTTCCGAAGTGGAAGCCAAGGTCATGTTCTCGAAGGTCACGTAATCGGGACCGTCGAGCGTGAGGGTGCTGTTGTTGGTGTAGCCTGCATTGCTGGTCACGACGACCTGCTGGTTGTCGGCACCCATGCCACGGAAAACGACGCGGTTGGTCGCATTCGTGCCGTTGATGCTGTTGAGGGTGACAAACTCTTCATAAGCGCCAGGAGCCACCTCAAAAACGACTTGCCCTGACACGCCAGCCGCGAGTGCAGAGGCGGCTTCACTAAATGAAACGAAATCTGGATTTTGCGACGCGTCGCCGCTGATGGTGTAAGTGCCTGAAAGTTGGGCGCGCAAGCTGGTGAAAGCCATTGATAGCGCCAACAAAAAAACTATACGTTTCATTATTACCAATATTATTGTACAACCACTTTCTGAATCACACGGAATCCTCCACTACTCAAAGCGACAAAATAGACGCCTTGATGACAAAAGCTCAAATCGATTTGAGCCGATCCGTTTTGTGCCTGGCCGTTCAACAGGCATTGTCCTATGAGGTTATAAACCTCATAATCAAAGATTTGTCTCTCATCTAGATGAATTGTAATCATCCCATTGGTCGGATTGGGGAAGACCATCAGGGACATGCTGCTTTCTTCCACACCCTCCACTTGGTTCATAATCACATGAATGTTGAAATCCACATATTGCCCGTCGCTGGTGGCACGCATAGCAATGTCGGCCTCGGCCTGTCCTTCCGTCATGCGCTCAAGCATCAGGGTCCTACCGCTCATCGTGGCTGAAAGATCCTCTTCGTTGGAGTTGGACAGCATGGAGTATTCAATCAATTCGTCGGGATCATCGGGATCGGTGGCGACACCGTTGAGGTCGATATACACGATCTTTGGGAACTCATCCATCACCACATCTGGAACTGGGTTGGCGATATATGGCGGCTCGTCGACAACGGCATTAAGGATGACATGCACATTGAAGCTGACCGACTGTCCGTCGCTGGTGGCGCGCATGGTGAGGTCAGCAGTAGCTTGGTTGGCGTTTTGACGCGTCATAACCAGGATCTTGCCGCTCATCGTGGCCGTCAAGGCAGAGGGATTCGAGTTGCTGACGATGCTGTAGACGATGTTCTCGTCCGGATCGTCGGGGTCGGTGGCCACGCCGTTGAGGTTGACTTGTTGCGTCTGTGGGTACTCGTTAAAGACGACGTCCGAAACGGGGTTGGCAATATATGGCGGAAGGTCGGGAGCAGCGCCACCACCATTGAAGTTATCCATGCAGAAATAAGCCGGTGTAATCATATTGTAGCCACTGCCTCTTGATGAAGAAAGACTAAAGGAAATGGTGGCCACATTACCCAAGGGGCTGAGATCGAACCACTCCCAAGTATTAAGGACATAGTCTTCCTCATTGTTGGCAAAGCGATAGTCGGCGAGATAGAAATCCAATGTACCCACAGTTTGTCCACTGGCATTCTTTCCTGTGGCTGTCACCTTAAACCAGTCAGGGTCGTTGCCTGTAGAGCCTCCGTAAGGCGGCTCGCCATACCCGCCTTGAAGAATGTCTTGATAAGTCCACAAATTGTTGGTGACATAGCAGCCTGTGACGGTATGTAACTGTCCATCAGCGGCATAGACATCCGTCTGCACGCCCATGGTAAATGCCACGGCATATTGGGTAGAGCCATCATAGCCACAGCCTGCAGCCGCGGTATACTGGGCATTAAGACCCGTTTGGCTCAAATCCGTGCGATTGGAGGCCGTGAAACCGCCCCAGTAGCCGTTTTGTGTATTATTGGTGAAGAGCCAACCTCCGCTGGACATTTCATTGGATCCAATAGGTGGTTGCCAAATACCGTTACTGCCGAGTTGAACATCTTCGAAAGTAGCCGGTTCTTGCGCCATGACAAACGCAGCCATGACAAGTGCGAGGAATAATAGTAAAATCTTGCGCATAATAATGGTTATTACACATGAAACAAATACTGCAAGACCATTCGCAAGAAGCCATGCCAATTGCCGCGCTTAGCGTCGCCCTTGTTCCCGAAGGCTTGCAATGAATTACCCTGTTTGGCAGGTCTTCTGACTCGTCTGAGCCTGTCGCCTTCCCATGCGGATGAGCCACACAGTGGCTTGATTATGACAGACCTTACGCAGACTTACAGCAGCGGGCACTGTTGCCGATTTGCACGGCATTCCCTTAACCAAAGCGACGGCAAAGATACGATTTTTCTTGACACGATAGCCAAGAAAAACAAAGAGGTCCCGAAAGGCATCGGAACCTCCTGTAAAGCAACGACCCAGGCGAATAAGCGGGATTCTGTTCCCCTTGCGGGGCGACTGTCATTTCTCTAGGCCTGCGGTCGCCCGCAGGCTCAAGCGCCCTACCCTGAGACGACGGACGAGCAGCCCTCTCGAAGCCCGAAGGCCTCAGTGTCTCTATACTTGGACTTGCAGCCCATAAGGTTTACCCCAGCGGAATGTCGCCACCCGCCGCGTGAGCTCTTACCTCGCGTTTTCACCCTTACCCTTTCGGGCGGTATGTTTTCTGTGGCACTGTCTGTTACACTCGCGTGTACCTTCCTGTTAAGAAGTATGGTGCTCTGTGCTGTCCCGACTTTCCTCGCGCCGGCTTTCCCGACCCGCGACAGTCTGCCTGAATCGCGGTGCAAAATTACAAAGAAACCGAAAAGGCCAAGCGAAATCGGAGATTTTTTTCTATTTTTGCACCTCTTTATAACAATAAGATGCCCATCGGAATCCCAATATGGATGATAGTTGTTGCGCTGCTGGCTGGTCTGGCAGCGGCCACTTTGTTGTATTTCCGAAACAAGAAACAACACTATGGCAAGGCGTTGAATGTCATATTGTTCGCACTTCGGACATTGATAGTCGGCTTGGTGGTCTTGCTGCTTTTCAACCCGCTGATTCGGCAGAAATTCAGCTCCGTGGAAACGCCAACAATCATCTTGGCGCACGACAATTCGGCTTCGGTTGCCTTGTGCAAGGATTCCGTTTTCTACAAAAACGATTATCTGACGCAGTTTGAGCAGTTTAGGGGCCAACTGAACGCTGATTTTCAAGTCGATGAATACCTTTTTGGCGAAGATGTGCGCGATTTTGAAAACCTCGATTTCTCCGACCAGCTGACAGACATGTCGTCGCTCGTAAAGACTTTGGACAGAAGATATTACAAGCGCAATGTGGGTGCGGTGCTGCTCTTTTCGGATGGCATCTACAACCGTGGCTTCGAGCCGGAATTGGTGGCCGAGAATTTCCCATTCCCCATCCACACGGTCGTTTTGGGCGACACGGTGGCCTATCCCGACCTCGCCATCCGCAACGTGCATTATAATAAGGTGGTGTCACTTGGCGCAACGTTCCCTGTCCGTGTGACCGTGGCCGCCCGCGATTTGGCAGGTCGCAAGGCGCAACTGACGCTCTCGTCGGGCGGTCGGGTGCTTGAGAAGCGCGACATCGAGATTCCCTCCAACCGTTTCTCAAAGGAAATCGACTTCATGCTCGATGCCACCAAGCAAGGCGTGCTGCCCATTGACATCGAAGTGAACGGCATCAGCGAGGAAGAGCAACTGCTGAATAACGTGCGCCATATCTTCGTCGAGGTGCTCGACCAGAAATACAAACTGCTGTGTGTGGCCAATTCGCCGCATCCCGACTTGGGCGCTTTGCGCAGCGTGCTCAACGACAACTACGAGGTGGATTTCTGCTTCGGTAAGGATGTGTTGCCCGAGTTTGAAGACTACGATTTGGTCATCCTGCATCAGGTGCCCTCTGCACGGACGGACTTTGAGACGTTGCGGAAACAATTGGAGAAAAACGTGAAGATGCCCGTGTTGTTCATTGTCGGCAACGACACCGACCGCGATATGCTCAACAAGTTGCAGCGCGTGTTTGAACTTCATTCTGGCGCGACCAACACCTTGATGGACGTGAAAGCCCACCAAAACACTGCTTTCGCGACTTTCACCTTTGATAGCAAGGCCGAACAACTCATTGCAAAATATCCGCCTTTGGCCTTGCCCCATCTGGAAATCAACACGTTGAAGTCGCACGATGATCTGCTTCTGCAAGAGGTGATGGGTATCAAGTCGGGACTGCCGCTGCTGAGTTTCGCCAATGACGGGCGCAAGATGGCTTTCCTCTTTGGCACCAATATCTGGCGCTGGCGTTTGTTTGAGTATTACCAGAACAAGAACCACGATGTCTTTGATGAAATGTTCTCCAAGTCGCTGAAATACTTGTTGTTATCGGCTAATGATGGTTCAGCGATTTACGCGAAGGAGACCTATTACAGCAACGAGCCTGTCGTCATCACCGCCGAGTTGCGCAACCCCAACAACGAACTCGTGACCGACCCCGACCTGACCATCCAAATCGTGAACAAACTGACAGGCGAGACTTACGACTATACCTTCTCGAAGCGCGACCACGACTATCAGCTGAATGCAGGCCTGCTGCCCGAGGGACTTTATTCCTATAAGGTGGAGGCACAGATGGGCGAGCGCAAAATCAGCGTCAACGGCACCTTCAGTGTGGTGTCTATCGGCATTGAGGAACAACAACTTACCGCCGATGTTGAACGGATGCGCACCCTCGCCCGCCTGACCAACGGCAAGTGCTATACTGCACGTGAGTTGCAACAACTTTTTGCCGACTTGCACAATGATTCGCGTATCACCACCGTTGAACACCATGAGAGCCGCTTCGAGGACCTGATTCACTCCAAGTGGATTTTCTTCGTCCTCATCGGCATGGCCGCGATAGAGTGGCTGCTGCGGAAGATGTTCGGCTCGTATTAAATCTTTGAATTTTAAATCTTTAAATACAATCACTTTATGAAAATCCAAGATCAAGCCGTCGTCACGATGACCTACGTCCTGCGTGAGAACGACGAAAACGGTCCCATCCTTCAGGAGACCACGAAAGAGAATCCTTTTGTCGCCATTTTCGGCATGCACCAACTGTTGCCCAAGTTCGAGGAGAACCTGATGGGCAAGGAGCCTGGCGACCATTACGCTTTCCACCTGACCCCCGAAGAGGGCTACGGCGAGCGCGATGAGAAATACGTCATGGACCTCGACAAGAACATGTTCATGCAAAACGGCGTGCTGGTCGACCTTGTGAAGGTCGGCGCCCAGCTGATGATGCAGACCTCCGACGGTCGCCCGATTGCCGGCATCGTCCGTGAGATTGGCGACAACCACGTGAAGATGGACTTCAACCACGACATGGCGGGCAAGCACCTCCATTTCTCAGGTGAGATCCTCGACGTGCGCGAGTCGACCGACGAAGACTTCAACCCTGGTGGTTGCGCTGGTTGCGGCGGCGACTGCGGCGAAGGCGGCTGCGAAGGTTGCGGCGGTGGCTGCAATTGATTTTTGATAAAACTCTGGGGAAAAATCATGGATTTTGTGATTTTTCCCAAGAGTTTTATCAGAATCTTATATCGACGTAGTGTTGTGCTATGTCAATATACATTTTATTCCCTCATCCCCGCCAGCTGCTGCTCAATCACGGCAATCTTGGCTTATTTTCGGAAAGGCGAAGAAAGTTATTCACAAATTGTGAATATCCAAAAACTTTTTCTATCTTTGCAGTGTCAATACAAAAACAGATGGATACCGTAAAAATTGACATTGAACTGCCCTCGTGCGGATATTATTCCAAAGAGGAACTGACCGATTTGATTTATTCATACGCTTTGTCGTTGGTGCTGCCTGACAGCGTTTCTGATATGTCGGTTGAAGACGAGTTGAAGGAACTCAAACGTCGTGCCGCTGAAATGGATAGTAATCCTTCGGTTTGCATACCCCATGAAGAGGTTTATGAAAGAGTAATGTCAAGACTGCACCGGTATGAAAATCATTTGGCATGATTTAGCCCTTGAAGAATTGGCTTCGATAGGCGAGAAGGTGTTGGAAATGTTTGGCGAAAAAGTGGCTGATAAGGTTGTCAAAAACATAATGGGAAGGGTGAACGTTTTGGCATCAAATCCATTTCTCGGTACAAAGGATGAAAGATACTTGCCATTCTTTGTTTTGCACTCATGGCATAACCGCATTTTCTATCTTGTCACTGATGATGAGATTAGAGTGATAGCCATTTGGGATAATCGTCGGGATGAAAAGAAATTACCGAATTTGTTGTCATCGCGATTATGATGACAATAAAAGCGGACAAAAATAGTAGAGACGGTGCATGCACCGTCTCTACACATTTACTCATCCCCTCAACCCCGACAACTGCTGTTCAATCACGGCAATCTTGGCCTCGGCGTCGGCTTTCTTCTTGCGTTCCTTGTCGACGACGGCGGCAGGAGCACTGTTCACGAAGCGTTCGTTGGAGAGCTTCGCCTCAACGCTCTTCAGGAAGCCCTGGGCGTATTTCAGCTCCTCTTCCAGTTTCTTGATTTCGGCTTCCACATCGACGCTGCCAGTGAGCGGCACGAAGAACTCTGTGCTGCCCACGATGAAGCCGAAGGCGCCAGCGGGAGCATCGGCCACATAGTTGATTTCGCTCACGTTGCATAGCTTGGCAATGACGCAGTCGAAGTCCTTGTTGGCGGTACCTTTCACCACGAGTTGGATGGCATCGCGGAAAGCGATGTTCTTGTCTGAACGCACCTTGCGGACGTTGTTGATGACCTCTTGGGTGAACTCGAATTGTTTCAGAATCTGTTCGTCAACGGCTTGCAGCTTGGGCTGTTGGGCGATGATGATGTCGTCACCCTCCTTGCGCTCGGCGATGGCGTGCCAAATCTCCTCGGTGATGAACGGCATGAAGGGGTGCAACAGCAGCATCAGGTTTTCGAAGAACTTGATGGTGGCGGCGTAGGTCACGGGGTCGATGCCTTGGCCTTGCGGGGCCTTCACCATTTCGAGGTACCACGAGCAGAAGTCGTCCCAAGTGAGCTTGTAGATGCCCATCAAGGCGTCGCTGAGGCGGTACTTGTCGATGTTGTCGTTGGTCTCGGCCAACACTTGGTTGAAGCGAGCCTCAAACCATTTCACGGCCATCTTGGCGGCCTCGGGCTGGGCGGCGTTTTCGTCCACGTTCCAGCCTTTCACGAGGCGCAAGGCGTTCCAAATCTTGTTGCAGAAGTTGCGGCCTTGTTCGCAAAGGGCTTCGTCGAAGAGGATGTCGTTGCCGGCAGGGGCGCTGAGCATCATGCCCATACGCACACCATCGGCACCAAATTTCTCGATAAGCTCAATCGGGTCGGGCGAGTTGCCGAGCGATTTGCTCATCTTGCGGCCTAATTTATCTCTCACGATACCAGTGAAGTACACATTCTTGAACGGCACTTTACCTTGGTATTCCTCACCAGCCATGATCATGCGGGCCACCCAGAAGAAGATAATGTCGGGGGCGGTGATGAGGTCGTTGGTGGGGTAGTAGTACTTGAACTCAGCATTGTCGGGGTCGAGGACGCCATTGAAGAGCGACAGAGGCCACAGCCACGAACTGAACCAAGTGTCCAAAGCATCGTCGTCTTGACGCAAGTCGTTGAGGGTCAAATTCTTGTTACCTGATTTTTCGATGGCTAACTTCAGGGCTTCTTCCTTCGTTTCGGCAACTACGAAACCGCCTTCGGGCAGGTAGTAGGCCGGAATCTGGTGGCCCCACCATAGCTGGCGGCTGATACACCAGTCCTTGATGTTCTCCAACCAGTGGCGATAAAGGTTGATGTATTTCGAGGGATAGAACTTGATGTCGCCATCCACGACGGGCTTCAGGGCGATGTCGGCCAAATGTTCCATCTTGAGGAACCACTGCATCGACAGTTTCGGCTCAATCGGCACGTTAGTGCGCTCGGAATAGCCCACCTTATTATTATAGTCCTCGATTTTCTCCAACAGTCCGGCTTCCTTCAGGTCGATGACAATTTGCTTGCGCACGTCCTCGCGGGTCATGCCGACGTACATTCCAGCGGCTTCGCTGAGGGTGGCATCGTCGTTGAAGATGTTGATGCTCTGTAGGTTGTGCTTTTCGCCCAACATATAGTCGTTCACATCGTGGGCAGGCGTGACCTTCAGGCAGCCCGTACCGAACTCGATGTCGACATAGTCATCCTCGATGACGGGGATGACGCGGTTGACCAACGGCACCACGACTTTCTTGCCGCGCAGCCACTGGTTCTTGGGGTCGGCGGGGTTGATGCACATGGCGGTGTCGCCCATGATGGTCTCGGGGCGCGTGGTGGCCACCACGGCGTAGGGTGCCCCACCAACCTCCCCCGAGGGGAGGCTTTTTAGTGTGTAGTTTATGGTGGAAAGCGTCTTTTCGGTGTCAAAAAGGACTTGTTCGTTTGTAAATCTAAGAATGGTATAACCTTGCAATTCAAGAATTTCAGAGCGAAGTTTGTCGTTTTCGGCCACTTGAGGGTCATTGTGATAACCGCCATCCACTTCAATGATGAGGTGTTTTTCCAAGCAAAGGAAATCAACGATGAAATCACCTATAATGTGTTGCCTTCTGAATTTGAATCCGGTTTTCTTTCCCCTTAGTTGTTCCCAAAGAGCACTTTCTGCTTCTGTGGGTTGGCTCCTCATTCTCTTGGAATGCTCCTTAAGAGTGGAATAGGAATAAGGATTGGCTGTTCGGTACCTATTGATGAGCTTGGGGAGCTCCCCCTCTGGGGGAGTTGAGGGGGCCAAATAGTATCTCAGGTAGTACAGCTTGCTGTGCTCGTCCTTGAAGATGACCTCCTCGTCGCTCAAGGCCGTCAAGGCTTTCGGGTCCCAGTTGACCATGCGCACACCGCGATAAATCAGACCTTTGTTGTAAAGGTCGACGAAGGCATGGATGACGCTCTTCGAGCGGATGTCGTCCATGGTGAAGGAGGTGCGTTCCCAGTCGCAGGAGCAACCGAGGCGACGCAACTGCTTGAGGATGATGCCACCGTGCTCGTGGGTCCAGTCCCAAGCGTGCTTGAGGAACTCCTCACGGCTGAGGTCGGTCTTCTTGATGCCTTGTTGCGCCAATTTGTTCACCACCTTGGCTTCGGTGGCGATGGAGGCGTGGTCGGTGCCGGGCACCCAGCAGGCGTTCTTGCCTTGCATACGGGCGCGGCGGATCAGGATGTCCTGGATCGTGTTGTTCATCATGTGGCCCATGTGAAGCACGCCGGTCACATTGGGCGGCGGGATCACGATGGTGTAGGGTTCGCGTTCGTCGGGCGTGGAGTGGAAGTAGTTCTTCTCCATCCAGTGTTCGTACCATTTGCCTTCAACGTCCTGAGGGCTGTATTTGCTGCTGATTTCCATGTATTTGTTGTTGATTGTTGACTGTTTAATTGTTTAATTGTTGACTGACGTGGGATTGCGGGACGCGAGACGCTGGACTTTTTTTGTCGTCGCTTTGCGTCACTGCGAGGCACGAAGCAGTCCATTCGTATTGCGTAAAACAATCGGCAAAAGTAGTTTTTTTTTGCCTATGCTTTGACTTTTTTCCTCATTTTTCCAACCGTATTGAGATTTTTCCTATTTTTGTCCGCAAGAAAATCATCTTAAACTTTTTAATTTATGGTATTACTTCAAACTAATGTGACAATGGTGATCCTGCTGGTTATCCTCGCAGTGGTCGCCGGGTTCCTCATTTTCTATGTCTCAAAGGCAAAGAAGGAACATCCTAAAGGCTTGATTGCAGCCGCTTTAAGTAACATGGGTGAGCGTTTCGGCTACTACATCATGAACGCCATCCTGTTGCTGTTCATCGTGTCGAAGTTCGGGTTGCCCGATGCCACCGCTGGTATCATCTACTCGGTGTTCTACTTCGGCATTTATGTGTTGAGTCTCGTTGGCGGTATCATCGCCGACCGCACCCAGAACTACCACCGCACCATCCAGTGGGGCTTGATCATCATGGCCCTCGGTTATGTGGGCATGGCTATCCCGTTGTTCAGCAAGAACGCTGAAGGCATCATCGCCGACGGTACGGGCAGCTGGTGGGGCATCCTCATCTTCACTTGCGTGGCCTTGCTGTTCATCGCTTTTGGTAACGGTTTGTTCAAGGGCAACTTGCAGGCTCTCGTCGGTCAGATGTACGACAACTTCGAGGCCGAGGCTGCCAAGAAAGGTCCAGCCGCTTTGGCCGAGGCCAAGGACAAGCGCGACAGCGGTTTCCAGATTTTCTACGTGTTCATCAACATCGGTGGCGTGATTGCTCCCTTCGTGGCTCCCATGCTGCGCGAGTGGTGGCTTAAGATTCACAACTTTGTTTACAACGCAGACATGTCGGCTCTCTGCCATCAGTATCTTGCTGACAACACCGTCACGCAAAAATTCACTGAAACGATGGCCAACTCGGTGCTCCCGACCGCCAACTACGGTGACAATTTGACGCAGTTCTGCTCCGACTATATCCTGACCTTCAACCAAGGTGTCCACTTCTCGTTCTTCGTTTCGGTGGCCGCCATGCTCATTTCGCTGATTATCTTCTTCACGCAAAAGAGCAAGTTCCCGCAACCCGCCAAGAAGGTCGCTACTGAGACCGTGGGTTACACCGCTGAGGAAAAGGCTGCCATGGCTAAGGAAATCAAGCAGCGTATGGCCGCTTTGTTTGCCGTGTTGGGCATCGCCGTGTTCTTCTGGCTCTCGTTCCACCAAAACGGCCAGTCGCTGTCGGTGTTCGCCCGCGACTTCGTGGACTCATCGAGCATCGCCCCTGAAATCTGGCAGGCTTTGAACCCGTTGTTCGTCATCATCCTCACCCCGTTGGTCATGGGCATCTTCGCTTCGTTGGCTCGCAAGGGCAAGGCCGTTTCGACGCCTCGCAAGATTGCCTACGGTATGGGTCTCGCTGGTTGCGCCTACCTCTTCCTGATGGTGTTCTCCATCATGAAGGGTTATCCGTCGGGCGACGATTTCCGCGCCATGGATGCCGCCCAAATGGCCGCCGCTGGCCTTGCCAAGGCTGCTCCGTGGGTGATGATTGTCACCTATTTCTTCCTCACCGTGGCCGAGTTGTTCATCTCGCCGCTGGGTCTGTCCTTCGTCTCGAAGGTGGCTCCGCGCCACATGGTGGGTCTCTGCCAAGGCTTGTGGTTAGGTGCCACGGCCATCGGCAACCTCTTCATCTTCGTCGGTCCTATCATGCTCAACGCTTGGGACATCTGGAAGTGCTGGGGTGTGTTCCTCGCCATCTGCCTCGTCTCCATGTCGATCATGTTCGGTATGGTGAAGTGGCTTGAGAGGGTGACCGAATAACAATGAATTTGCATAGAGACGCAAAATTTTGCGTCTCTATATATTAAGGTAAAAAGCCGGCAGCGATGTCGGCTTTTTTTTGTGCCTGAAAATGAGATTTTTTTTCATCACTCTGCCCGCTTTTGGCAAAGTAAAGGTGTTGTTTTGCATCGGAAATTCAAAACAACAGCATTATGGACAGACTAAAATCTTACTACCAAGTTCACGCGACGTTCTGGAAAGAACCGCTCAACGCCACGAATTATCTCGCCGAAAAGAGAGCAAAACTTTGCCGTATCGACAAGACTTTCTCCGATAGCGACACACACACATCGCAACAGGAGGCTTTCGGCTACTACCAAAGCCTCATCGACGTGCTTTACGAAGCCTTTGGCGGCCATTACACCAACGACCGACAGGCACAAATCGACTTGCAAGCCTTTTTCAATGCCCAGTGCCAAAGTGCCGTAACTCACATTGGGAGAATGACTTTCGACGATAATCTTTTCAACGAGATTGCCGTCTATCGGGTGGTTGGAGGAAAGAAAAGGCTGGTTCGCGGCATCCATTATGAACTTGAATACGAAAACGCTTAAAAAGAGACAAAGAGATTTGAAAAACATGCTCCGTAGGAGCTTTCTCTTAATAACAAAACTCTAAGAACCTTCTTGTTATGCTCCATAGGAGCTTTCTTTTAGTCAGTTTTTTATTTACTGCCATTAGAAAACATCATCAATAGTTTCAAACAACAAAAGCACAAAAAAAATGAAAAAAAGAAGCAATTTCATCGCATTGGCCGTTCTGACGGCTACCGTTTCGCTCTTCTCATGCGAAAGCAAGAAGCAGCCCACCATGACTCCGCAAAGTACCGAACTTTCGGGCGGCCTTAAAGACTATTTTGAGGTGGTCGACAAGGAAATAACAGCGGGTGACGACTCATGGTCGCTTTGGAACATCGAGCTGAAGCGCACCGACAAGCCGTTCCCTTGGGAAGAAGACGTCACCATGGCCAACTTCAACGACTTCTATTCCGACGGCAGGGCTTACTGCAAAGTGGGCTTCGGCTTGGAGACTTTCGACAAAAATGGGAACCTTGTCGGCAAACGCGCCGCGACCGCTTGCGGCCTCTTGGGACCCTACAGCAGTCAGGACGTCCTCGACCTCATGAAACTTCAACCCGGCGAAACGAGCTTTATCCGTTGGGATGGCATGGATGAGAAAGAGGCGAAAGGAAAGAAATTCACCTATAAAATCACATCGGCCATTGAAATGGTGGGGGCAAAACCAAGCAAAGCATCCGCCTCGAACAACTGGGACAAGGTGCTGGACAGCTACGAAGCGTATGTCAACAAGTATGTCGCCTGCATGAAAAAGGCGATGAGTGGCGACACCAAAGCCTTGAGCGAATACCTCTCGCTTCTCGAAAAAGCCGAGGAACTTGGCGAGCAACTGGAAAACGCCTCAAGCAGCATGACGGCCAAGCAAGTGAGCCGCTACACGAAAATCAACACCAAGATGTTGGAAGCCGCCGCGAGCGGATTCTAAAGCACGAAATCCACGAAAAACCAACATTGCAGCTATTGTATGTCCGAAAAATCCCTATATTTGCGGCGTAATCAAGCAAAAGAAAGGCAATTATCGAAGCAAAGACAGAGAAATAAGACATACTGAAAAGCGGACGAACAGACCTTGGCCCTCATTTACCACAACAGCCGCAAGGCAACCACTCAAGCGAAGTTCAGTCCGCGCTGCAATGTTGTAGCGTGGATTGAATCGGATGTGAGTGGCAGGCGTGGTAACCTGAGGGCTTGACGAGGAGATTCACGCTAATTTGTAAAACAACTAAAACATCCCATCATGAATACACAAAACACACTTAAAATCTACGAAAAGAAAGAGGGCTACCAGTTCTTTTTCATCAGAAAAGAATTACACCCCATGTTCGATGGTCTTAGCACTTTTTCATTGGTTTGCTCAGACGGCAAGCATTACGAAGACCTGGAAATATCCAAATCTGGAAAAGTCCTACGTTATTTCATCTTTGCCAACGATTTTTTCAAGGAGCATCCATTGCTGCAAAAACATGAAGAGATTCCCTTTTCGGTTGACAAGGTCAAGGGGATTGTAAGAATTGATCTATAATTACACTTAGCAATTTGAAAACATAAAACTATGAGTATGGGACTATTCGATTCATCACAAATCAATCAATTAATTCTGAAAACTCTTTACGAAGAAAACTATCTCCCGCACGCTGAAATTGTGAAACGGGTTACACAAGAACTTGGTTTATCCTCAGAAGTTCTTGAAGAAAGAGAAAAAAATAATCTTTCAGAATTCAGTCATAAAGTCGCTGGACAAGAACAATCGTTAAAGACTATGAGATTCATAGAGCGTGTAATGGCAGAAAACAAGAAAAATGGATGGAGAATAACTGAAAAGGGGAAAAAGCATCTTGAAAAACTAAAGAGCTCATCGTATGTTGTAAATGATTATTCCGTTATTTATGCTTATTGTAAGGAAACTGGAATAAAGATTCCCAAATTGGAGAAAGGAAGCGCATACTTATACAAAAGCGAGGACAAAAATATGGTTGCATTCTTTGTGATAAATCCCAACAAAGAAGATATGAGAGGACTCAAAGAGGCTATGAGAAACTATAGATGTAGCAAAGAAGTCAAAGGGGTTGTATTTTGTCCCCAAGCCACATCATTTGCACAGGAGGAAAACATCGAAACGGTTTATTATCACATGGATATAAAAATCCAAGACAACCAGTCCGAAATCAAAGATTCTCATGAAATAATGCCGTTAAGCGAAAACGCTTTGAGCGATTTCATAGTGGAGCATTATTTAAGCTCAAATGACAAAGGATTTCATAAAGATAAGAAAATCCATCCAAGAGAGTTCCATATTGGAGAAAATAGACGTATAGATATTCTTTGTAGGGATTCAAACGATAATCTTCTAGTCATTGAGAACAAGATTAATCCCAAAACGGATTTCCATGTTGTTGGACAGATTATGTACTATCTTTACCATGTGGAGAACACATGCCATGAAAAACCCAAAGGTATCATTTTACTCCCAAATAATGTTGAAAATCCTCAAATCATAAGAGACACCTTGCAGTTATGCAAAGATGATTTGGATATACAACTAATGTTCTATTCTTTAATTCTGACATTTTGCAAATCGATCTAACGAAAATCATTTACCAAAGAATGCTTTTCTTCCTTGACTCTGCCCGAAAATGGCAGAGTTTTGTTTTTGTTTTGCCGACGGAAACGACAAAACAAAAGCATCATGAAAGCAAAATCATCCGCATTGTTCGACATCGAAAAAATCTTCCAAGCTTCAGAAGACTCACAAATGAGTAGTCAATTCTTGACCAAAAACGCCAAACCGCTTGAAAGATTGGCTAATAGATTGGAAATCAGTAGAGAACAAGCAACTTTGTTTGCCATCGTCGCCTGTTCATCGTACATTGCGAAGAAGAGAACATCGCAGCAAACAGGCCGAGGATTGGATTTTAATATGTCCGAAAAAACCTTTACTTTTGCCCTCGAAAAGCAAAGACTTTTATGGACAAACTCATCAAATGCATCTGGATTGCCAACATGTAAACTGATTGTGCTCATCTACTTAACAAAACAGAAACTCAATGTTGTGGGTAGACACCAAGCATTAGGGCAGAAACGTTGAAACAAAAAACTGAAATTTGCAGATTTTTATAGTTAAACATTTGAATATCAATGGGCAGAAAACTTACTATTCAACCCATGTATATTTCGTGGCGCGTCCATTGCCTCGTATGGAAAGACAACCGTCTTTGCAAAGGTTGGCAATCAAGGAACGGCTTTGTTTCAAGGTCAAAAGAGGGTTAAGGGCTTTCGCGATGTTCGTGGACGACGCGCCCAAGGTGCTTTTGGTGGAATAATAAACGCGTCTGATGGTCTCCGCCCCGTATTTTTTCGACCAATTGGTATATGCCTGTTCAAAAAAAGCCACTCCCATTGTATAAAGGAAATGCTCGTCTTCTTGAATCGCCCCTTTTTCAACAAGCGTGTCTATGCTGTTTGGGAATAGCGAATCCACGTCTCCGTTGTATATGTGATAAAGGTTTATCAGTTCGTATGAGTTGAGTCGCTGTCCCCATTTGCGAAGGAAAAGATAGAGTTTCGGACTCGATATTGTCGCTTTGAGGCGAACGCAGACAAAGTAGTCGTCTGAATTAGAGTAGTCGGGCAGGGGCTTCCCTTCTTTCACACAATTGGCAAACATGATGTTCGCTCCCTGCCCCGAGCGTTCTATCCATCCCGTTTTCTCCATCGTTTCGGCCAAAAGCCGGTTTCGCGGAGAACTCGGCACGGTCAGTATATTGCCTATGTTGACACCGAACGGAAATCCTCCAGGATTCACAACCTCCATGACGTCAGGGTATTGCCTTATCACCACGTCGCCTGTCAGTTGATAGCTGCGGTGAACGCAAGCGTTAAGGAGTGCCTCCCTTATCGTGGTGCGGTTGTATGCTGGTACATCGTGTATTGTCGGCATGTCCTCAACATGCAATAATGGGTTTGCCAAAGGTTGGTTGAGGTAATCCCACACATTGTCAATCATGGTAAAAAGGGGGAGGCGGAACTCGCGCCGTGCAGAATACCTCTCGTCGGCATGGCTGTTGCGGAACTCCACGACCACATTGCTTTGAGGCAGGTGCTTTTCAATCGCTTTCGGGCTGCCCAATAGTATCAGGGCGGCGTAAGTCAATTTGCCATCGGAGTCGGACAGTCTCAATTCGGCGAGCAATTGAGGCAAAGGAATTGTCAAGACATCCTCGTTGAGCCTTTTGTCGGCGATAAGCCGCCTCATGGACGACACCGCAGCCCCATCCAAGTCGTCAATGGTCAACCCTGCACAAGGACGAGCCGAGAAATCCGGATCTTGTTCGTTGATAATGGAGAAATATTCCGAGTCGTCCATTTCGCGCAAACTATCGCCTGTGCGCATGAGTGGCACGCCCTCGAAACGCAGAGCCTTGCCTATTGGCCGCGATGGTATGTGGAAAACCACGACGCGTAATTTGTTGTCGAACAGCTCCTCTATATGCACTCTGATAGCCAAACGATTGTAGATTTCATCTTCCAATTGCCCGATTTTGCCCTCCGCAAAATTGCTGCCAACAACAAGGTGCGGGTATTTGTCGGTCATTCCCAATACCAAACGGCCGCCTTTTTCATTCGCCAATGCGACGATATAACCTAATACGCATTTACGCCTTTCCCTAATGTCGTCGTGGCTTCCGCCAGCGAAAGGAAAGTTCCTTTTTGCCTCTTTAAACTCAACGTGGTCTTCTTGCTCCATGAGTTTCTGCAATTCCGATATAGTGCTCATTCCTTGGAAATTTCTGCAAAGATACAAAACATAATCCGAACTTGGGCAGAAATACAAAAACGAAAAGCTGAAAATTGTCGATATTTATAGTTAATCAATTGATAATCAATGGGCAGAAAATTTTGTATTATATTAAGTTTAGGCTCCAACTTGACGGATAGCAGAAGAAATTTCTTACCTTTGCGGTCAAAAAAGCCCCGCCATGGACAAACTCATCAAATGCATCTGGATTGCCAACACCGTCGCTGATCGCCGCGACGCGGGCATCACCCTGAAGGAACTGAACGAACGATGGACGCGCGACGGCGACAACGACCCCATCCCCGAACGCTCGTTCCACAACTACCGCCAATACATCGCCGACGTGTTTGGCATCGACATCGAATGTGACAAAAGCCGCAATGCCTACTACATCCCCCAAGGCGAGCGTGAGGAGATGCTCGGCAACGACCTCAAGATGTGGCTGCTACACAGCTTTGCCGTCAACAACAGGCTTTCGGCAAACCTCGATTTGCGCAAGCGAGTGCAGTTTGAACCCATTCCGGGAGGCATCGAGCATCTGGAGCCACTGATGGAAGCCTTGGAGAAAAACCTCGAAGTCGAAATGCACTACAAGCGGTATTATTACACCGACCAAAACAAACGATACCTTTGCAAACCGCTCGCACTGAAGCTGTTCAAGCAGCGTTGGTACCTCATCGCCCTCAACGAAAGGGAAGAAATACGCTGCTTCGCCTTGGACCGCATTGACGATCTCAAAACCACAGAAACGGTTTTCAAGAAGCCCGATGATTTCGACTTGGCGACTTATTTTAAGGATGCTTTCGGCATCTATGTGGAGCCTAATTTGCAGACGGAGGAAATCGTCATCAAGGCCGACACCGACCAAAGCAACTTCCTGAAAGGCTTGCCCTTGCATCCATCACAACATATCGTGAAGGAGACGGAGAACTATTGCATTTTTTCTTGGCGACCCAAGCCTTCCTACGACTTCATCCAGCAACTGCTCACGATGAACGCACATATCGAAGTGCTGGAGCCGGTTTCGCTGCGTGAAAGATTCAAGGCCTTGCTGCAAGAAATGTTATCGAAGTATTGAGAGTTTCTTGCATTTTCCTACCTTTGCAGGCAAATAGCGGAACAACCAAAGACAAATTATCGAACTGAGAAAAGCGAATTTGCGAGCGCGACATGGGGCATGTAAAATTTTGGCGTTAAATCTACACTATGCCGTTATTTTTTCTCTATTTTTGCACCTATTATTATAGGATTCCAATATAATAATCTCAAAAACAAAAACCATGAAAAAGTTCCTGTTTATGCTTTGCTTCCTACTTGCGCTGTCGCTATCGGCCCGCAGCAGCATCTACCTGTTTGAGCAGTTCGACGACACCTTCCTGCCCAACGGCTGGAGCGTGGTGGGCACCGACATCTCGTTTTGGTCCATTTCGGAGACCAATAAGGCGGGTGGCACGCCCAACGAGATTACGTTCTACTGCAACACACCCCAAACATGGCGCCTGATTTCGCCCTCCGTCGATTTGACTGGTGTCGAAAGCCTTACGTTTTCTTTCAAGCTCCGCTACGAGAAATGGGGCACGGCCATGAACATCGGCATCGCCACTTCATCCGACAACGGCGGCCATTGGCACGAAGGCTGGGTGCAAAACTTCGGGGCGACCGGCAATCACGAAATCAGCCAAGAGATTGCCACCGAAGACATGGGCAAGGCCAACGTGAAATTCTGCATCTTTTTCACCAACACGCAAGGCGCCAACTATAGTGATGCCTACATCGACGACATTGCCGCCTTTGTGCAACGCGACCTCGACATTGAGCTGTCGGCCATCACGACAGAAGCGGTGCAAGTCAGCCGCAGCTTCGACGTAGGGATGCGCCTGTTCAACACGGGCAGCACGACGGTCACCTCCGTGGAAGGCTATTACCAATTCGATGAACAGACACCCGTTTCGCAGACCTTCAACGTCAACATTCCAGCCAACACCCATGCCAACCTGAGCTTCGACGTGCCTGCCCACCTCATCCCCGACACCTACACGCTCACGATGGGCATCGTGAAGGTAAACGGCACAGAAGACGACGACCTCACGAACAACACCCTCACGCAAAAGACCTCCATCGCCTGCGCGACCACGCAACGGCTTCCGATGTTCGAGCACTTCACCAGCTCGAGCTGCGGCACTTGCCCGCAACTGAGCCAGCAGATGGAGACCTTCTGCAACAACAACCCCGGCAAATACACCTACGTGAAATACCAAATGAACTGGCCCGCCCCCGGCGACCCTTATTATACCTCAGAATGCGGCGTAAGAAAGACCTATTACGGCGTGATTTCCCTTCCCACCCTTTTCATGGATGCCGTAGATTACGAATTTAACCCTGTGACGCAGAGCGACTTCGACAATCATTACGACACCCCGTCAGCCGTGGAAATCGAGGGAGCCTATTCGGTGGAAGGCAACACAATCCACGTCACTGCCGACCTGATGGCCTTTGCCGACTTGGACGATGTCCGTGTTTACGTTGCAGTAAGCGAAATGACCACGCACAACAACGCCACCATCAACGGCGAGACCTCGTTTCACCATGTGATGATGAAGATGCTGCCCAATGCACAAGGCACTACGCTCTCGCTTCGCGCTGGCGAAATCCACCATTTGAGTTTCGACCACGACATGAGTAGCACCCATGTGGAGGAAATGGACGACCTCGAAGTGGCCGTCTGGATCCAGAATTACGACACCAAGAAGGTCTATAACAGCCATTTCCTGTTCGAAACGCCCAGCCATCCCTTTGCGCCGGAGCAGCTTACCCTCACTAAAGAAGGCAATACGCTCACCGCCCAATGGAACGCGCCTGCAGGAAATGCCCCCACAGGCTATAACATTTGGATGAACGAAACCTTGGTGGCCGAAAACAGCAACGAGACAAGCCACACCTTCAGCATTGCGCCAGGCGAGGACTTCCATTGCGTGCAAGTGCAGGCTGTTTATGGCGATGGGATCACCTCCGTGAAAGCCGTTGCCACCGACAATTCGACTTGGAGCGTTGATGAACAAGATTTCAGCTCCCTCGGTTTGTATCCCAACCCAGCTTCGGAAGCCGTTTATATCCAAGGGTTTATACCCAATAAAATTATGATGTACAACGCTTTAGGCCAATTGGTTAAAACCTTTGGAGAGGTTCAGCAAATCCATGTGAATGACCTCCCCAACGGTCTCTACCACTTGGTCGCCACAGACGAAAAAGGAACCATAAGAAATACAAAAGTCATTATCAATCATTAAATCAATATTTTATGAAAAAGTTTGTGCTTACTTCCATTGCCCTGCTCGTAGGCATCATCGGCTTTGCGGCCATGCCCACCATCGACCCTGCGCTACGCGAGGAGATGGGCAAGCGGGGCGATGACGAGAAAATCAAAATCGTCGTCCTGATGAACGAACAATCTGACGCGACGGCATTAAGCCGTGAGGCCAACTTCTTCGCCACCAAACAAGAGCGTCGCGCCTTCGTGGTGGAAACGCTGAAGCGTCAGGCCGAAACCTCGCAAGCCGAGTTGCTTGGCCTGCTTGAGGAGATGAAGCAACACGATATGGTGGCCGACATCCAGTCGCTCTGGCTCGTGAATGCCATCAGCTGCCAAGCCACCAAAACGGCCATCAACAGCCTTGAGCAACAGCGAGGCATCAAGACCATCGCCTATCGCGAAGAAACCCAATGGATTGCCGACGGTGAGGTCAAACCCGCTGTGAAAAACGGCGACCGCGACATTGCCGAGTTTTTGTACCAAATCGACGTGCCGCCCGTTTGGGATTTGGGCTATACGGGCCATGGCGTGCTCGTCGCCATCATCGATACGGGTGTGCGCCTCGACCATGAGGACTTGGCCGGTCGGTTTTGGGATGGCGGTAGCGAATACCCCAACCACGGCTACGATTTCTATTACAACGACAACGATCCCGATGATATTTACGGCCACGGCACCGAGGTGGCAGGCATCGTTTGCGGAACAGGTGCTGGCGGGACAAAGACCGGTGTGGCTCCCGATGCCACCATCATGGTCTTGAAAGCCTTCAGAGACGACGGCGTTGGCGAAGAGACGCCTTGGGTCGCCGCGATGCAGTTCGCCATTGAGCATGGTGCTGATGTGCTCAACATGTCGTTGGGCCGTCCCAAGCCCGAACCCGCACAAAAACTGATGATGCGACAGGCCTGCGACAACACTTTGGCTGCTGGCGTCATTGCCGCAGCTTGTGCAGGCAATGTGGGCTCGGTACAGTTCATGATTCCCGTGCCGTACAACATCTACACCCCTGGCGACTGCCCGCCGCCCCATCTGCATCCCGACCAAATGGTGAATGCAGGCGGCACGAGCTGCGTGGTTTGCGTTGGCTCCGTTCTTTCCGACAACAGCTTCAACGAAATCTCGTCAATAGGGCCGTCGCAATGGACAGACGTGGCCGAGTACAACGACTATCCCTACACCGCTGGCAGCACGACAGAAATAGGACTGATTCGCCCCGACATCTGCGCGCCTGGCAACGACCTCACCACCCTCGACCATGGGAACAACAGCGGCTATACGCTTTTCAGCGGCACCTCGGCTGCCTCACCCTGCGTGGCTGGCACCATTGCCCTGATGCTCTCCAAGAACCCTAACCTGACCCCTGCACAAATCGACGAAATCCTGGAAAACACCGCCTTGAAACTCACTGAGCACAAAAGCAACAACTTCGGCTCAGGCGTCGTGGATGCCTTGGCCGCCGTCAATGCCGTGGATTACGACAATGTGGAAGAGGCTGAATTGCAGTCGGTTCAGGTGTATCCCAATCCGACCATGGGTAGTTTCACCGTGAGTTGCGAAGGGATGAGCCAAATCGACATTTACGCCATCGACGGACGTTTGGTGCGTAGCATCCGTGCCGACCGCAACAGCTATCAAATCGATGGCCTTGAAAGCGGCGTTTACATGTTGCAAGTCACGAACGGAAGCTCCAGTTTTGTCCAAAAGATCATAAAAATCTGAGAACCATGAAACAGCCTTTTTTAATCATCATATTGGCATTAGCAAGCCTTTTTTCTCAAGCCCAAACCATCGACCCAAGGCTGAGCGAGGAAATGAACCGCCGCGCGGAAGACGAGAAAATCGAGGTTTTCGTCTTGATGAAAGCGCAATACGACCGCACACAGCTGTGGCGCCAAGCCGATTTTTATGCTACTAAAGCAGAACGTAAGGCTTTTGTAATCAACGAATTGAAAGCCTTTGCCGAGGCATCGCAATACGACCTGAAGCAAATGCTTTCCGAAATGGAGCGTCGTGGCTTGACCACGTCGGCCCAGTCGATTTGGACGGCCAACGCGGTTTACTTTGCGGCCACCAAAGCCGCCATTCAAGACCTTGCGCAAAGGCCTGACATTAAAACGATTGCCTTCAGCCACAAGCAAAACCTGATTCCCGAGACCGAACGGGGCAAGGTGGTAGAAGCTACCCGCGAAACCACGCAAAATGTGCTGATGGTCAATGCCGACAAAGTGTGGGAATTGGGCTATCGAGGCGAAGGCGTTTTGGTTTCCGTCGTCGATTCGGGCGTCAACTACAACCATTTGGACGTGGCCGACCACCTCTGGGACGGTGGCGAGGAGTTCCCGCTTCACGGCATCGACATCGTGAATGGCGATCTCGACCCCATGGACGACCTCGATCACGGCACACACTGCGCCGGTACCGTTTTGGGCGACGGCACAGCAGGCTCGCTGACGGGTGTGGCCCCCGAAGCCACGCTGATGTGCGTCAAAAGCATTGACTCAACGGGCTTTGGCGGAGCGGTCAACATTTCGAGAGGCATGGAATGGTCGGTGGAGCACGGCTGCGACCTCATCAGCATGTCGTTAGGCATGAGTCTGGCCGAAATGCCCGACAAAGAGCTGCTGCGTCGCACATGTGAGTCCGTTCTCGATGCGGGCATCGTGGCGGCTGTATGTGCTGGCAACGAAGGCCATCTTCAGAACTGGGGCTATGGACCTGTGCCCGACAACGTGCGCGTGCCTGCCAGCTGTCCTCCGCCTTATCTCGACCCCGACCAGCTGGAGAATCCTGGCGGCCTGACCTGCGTGATTGCCGTGGGTGCTGTCGACTATAACGACGTTGCGGCCTATTTCACCTGCGAGGGTCCCGTCACATGGCAAGACTCCGAGTTTGGCGACTATCCCTACAATCCCGGCATCGGCCTCATCCGTCCCGACGTGAGCGGTCCCGGCGTAGCCATCAAGTCGCTCAACTACCTCACCAACGACGGTTACACCAACATGGACGGCACCTCGATGGCGACGCCCTGCGTGGCTGGCATCATCGCCCTGATGCTCCAAAAGAACCCTGAGCTGACCCCTGCCGAGATTTGTCGCATTTTGGAAGAGACCTCCGTCAAGCTCACCGAGCACAAGAGCAACCTCACCGGCGTAGGCCGCGTGGATGCCTTGGCTGCCATCGAAGCCGTACAGCCTTACGACGGCCTTGTGGAGAACAACGTAAAAGCCACCATTTATCCCAACCCCAGTGCCGACGTTTTCACCATCCGTTGCGAAGGCATGAGACACATCGAAGTCTATTCCGTGGACGGCAAGTTGGTGAAAAGCCAGCCCACCACAGGCTCCCAATGCCAAATCAGCGGCTTGGGAAGCGGCGTTTATGTGGTGAAGGTCATGGCGGACGGCGGAATGGTGACAAAGAGGATGGTGAAGATGTGAGTCTTACACATTATTCTCTTGCAACTTTCTGATGCATCGAGTCACGTCTGCGGGAGGGTTGCTTCTGCTAAATTTGGCAAATATTTGGTGTTATTGCCAAAATAGTTACAAGTTTAAAGCGAGGAGATGGTAGCGAGGAACATTGCTGTCCCATCCGTTGCATACACTTTCACGGAACGGAAACATCTCTATGTAGCCGTCGCAGAAGGCAAAACTATCGCTCATGATGTTTTTTTCATATTTTTGCACCCAGAATCAACATCATAATTATGAACAACCAAAAAATAGCCATTCCCACTGCCGAAGGCCAGCTTTGGCCACATTTTGGCAAAGCCCCGCAGGTGACTTTTGTCACCGTTGAAGACGGGAAAGTCACCGAAACCGTTGTCAAACAAGCCCCTGAGCACGAGCATGGTGCCATGCCGCGCTTCCTTGCTGCCGAGGGTTGCACCGATGTCGTCTGTGGCGGCATTGGTGGCGGCGCCGTCCAGCTGCTCAACCAATTGGGTATCACCTTGCACGGCGGTGCCCCGACCATGCCCGTCGACGAAATCGTTTCGCGCTATCTCGCCGGCACCTTGATTTATGGCGACGCCACTTGCCATCACGACGGTTGCGGCGGCGTTTCTTGAAACACTCAAATTGAAGGTGCCGGTTCATCAGATCGCCGTGAAAGACGTCGTACATGTTCTCTTTCAATGAACCAACATAGCTCTCGAAACGGCGGCAAGCTCTAAGTCGATCTTCTCCGGAAATGATGAAAAGTCAGTCACCACAGTTGGAGCCGTCGTAAATGGAGTTGTCGTCCATTCTTCGTACATAAGTTTCATTTGCAAGAGGGTTGGATTAACGGGAAGCCCTTTTTTTTAACCAAGATACTTTTTGCATCATTAGTTACGTTATTCCTATGACAACGGACCAAAAACACACCACAACCCAAGCATTTCCAGCCATGATTAGACCAACATTAAAACTCGCGCTGCTTTTCGGCATTTTGGCCTTGCTCGCCTCAGGCTGCCAAAAGGACAACATCGTGGAGATTGACCCGATTGCGACCGACACGGCCGACGACGACATCGCCAACACCACTTTCGCGCAAACGGTCGGCATCGTGTTTTCCACGGATGGCAACGCCACTGTTGAAGGCGCGACCGACGACTTCTCGGTCACCATCAACGGCAATGACGTGACCATCGTTTACAGCGGCGACGAATACGTGATGTACGAGCTTTCGGGGACGACCACGGACGGCTACTTCAAGTTGTATAGCTCCCGTAAGCAAGGCATTACGCTCAATGGCACACACATCACCAACCCAAACGGCGCGGCCATTAACGTGCAAGGCCCACAGTCGGACCCGAACAAGGGGAAGCGCACCTTCATCAAGCTGACAGGCAACAACTATCTTGCCGACGGCACGTCCTACACCGACACACCCTCGACCGAAGATGAAAAGGCGGCCATGTTTGGCGAAGGCCAGTTCATCTTCTGCGGCGACGGCAGCCTCAGCGTGGTGGCCACGGGCAAAAACGGCATCGTCAGCGACGACTATCTGCATTTCCAATCGGGGAGCGTTGACGTCACCTCCTCAGCTGGACACGGAATGCGCGGCCAGGACTACATCCTCGTTTCGGGCGGCACGCTCACCGTGAGCACCTCGGCAAACATGAAAAAAGGACTCAGCACGGACGGCTACGTCATCATCAACGGAGGCCTAACCACCGTCAACGTTGCGGGTGGCACGGCCTACGACGACGAAGACGGCGAATACACCGGTTCGGCTGGCATCAAGGCCGACAGCTATTTCAGGATGAACGACGGTTTCCTCACCATCATCAACACTGGGACGGGAGGCAAGGGCATCAGCTGCGACGGCAACGGATATTTTGGTGGCGGCACGGTTGAAATCTACGCCCATGGAAGCAACTACGGCTCGAACGGAGGCGGCGGTTTCCCTGGCGGCGGCAACAACAACGGCACCGAAAGCGTTGCGGCCAAAGGCATCAAATGCGACGGCAACCTTTTGTTTACGGGCGGACAAGTGACCGTCAACAGCTCGTCGCACGAAGCCATTGAGGCCAAGGGAAGTATCACGATTACTGATGGCGAGATTCGCGACATCTCGCAAGCCGACGATGCCATCAACTCGGGCAGCGACTTCACCATCAGTGGGGGCTACGTCTACGGCTATAGCGCAGGCAACGACGGCTTCGATGCCAACGGCAATTTCTACCTCAAAGGCGGCGTAGTCTTCGTGACGGGAGCCACCTCGCCCGAAGTGGCCATCGACGCCAACACCGAAGGCGGCTACAAACTGTATCTCACCGGTGGCACACTCATCGCCATTGGCGGCTTGGAAAGCGGCTCGTCGCTCTCACAAAGCTGTTATTCGGCTGCTTCGTGGTCGCAAAACACCTATTATGCCTTGACCATAGGCTCCAAAACCTACGTTTTCTATACCTCTTCAAGTGGCGGAACGCCTCTTGTGGTTTCGGGAGCCTCAACTCCCACCTTGCTTTCAGGCGTGACCTACTCGGGTGGAACGAGTCATTTCGCTTATTGGATGTTTGAAGACCCGACCGTCAGTGGTGGCACTTCGGTCAGCCTTTCGTCCTACACGGGCGGCAACGGCGGTGGCGGTGGCCCAGGTGGTGGTGGCGGTCATGGACCGTTTTAGTCCCGTAGGGACGACAGACAATAGGCAGGCAGTGTAAACCCCTGCCCCAAAAAAAGAAAATCGAATTATGAACAGAAAACACATTATCATATTGGCATTGGGAGTGTTATTCCCCATTGTAGCAGCAGCCCAAACCGACGTCGCGCTCGCCCCCGAATTTGGCGGTCGCCTCGCGGTTTCGTTGGACAAAAGAATCACCCGTGGTTGGCACGTTTCGCTCGAAGAGGAAGTGCGCTTCGACCAGAATTTCAGCGCCTTCGACCGTTTCCACACGACGCTTCGAATGACTTACAAGGTGCATCCCAACATCAAATTAGGCCTCGGTTACGCCTTAATCAACGGCTACAGCTCGACCGAGAAGGCTTTCAAAAACGCACGCCATCGTGCCCTGGCTGACGTGACGGGAACGCTGCATTTCGGCGAATGGAACCTGTCGCTCAGGGAACGTTTCCAGCTGACCCATCGCACGGGCGACTACAACGTATATCAAAACCCCGCCAACGAGCTGACCCTCAAGAGCCGCCTGATGATTCGTTACAAGAATCGCTATGGCAGATGGTCGCCTTACGCTTACGTCGAGCTTCGCAACTATCTCAACGCGCCCGTCATTGAAGCCGCTTTCGACGGCACCACCTATTATACCTTGGACGACTATTCCGAGACCGGCGAAGCGGGTTGGTTCCTCACGGGCTTCAACGGTGGCTACCTCAATCGCGTGCGAGGCTCAATCGGCGTGGATGTCAGGTTGAGCAAGAGCAGCACTTTGAATTTCTATGTTTTAGGAGATTACGTCATCGACAAAGTGGTGGATGCCAACGCTGAGGGAACAAAACTGAAATCCTACACCAAGGAAACTGGCTTCCGAGGCTGGGTTGGGGCTGGATATGAGTTCGCGTTTTAACGGTTAACAGAAATAAACGTTATTTTTCCGTCTCCCATGTGATTTTTCGTTTCCTTCATGCACCTAATTAAAAAAGAAGTAAAATCATTTTGAAATGAAAAAGACCTTTTTTACCCTCCTAGTGCTGTGCCTCAGCATGGTAGGCATGGCTCAAGCCACCATTGAACCATCGCTACAACGAGAGATGAGCCAACGTGGCAACGATGAGAAAATCAGAATCGGCATCATTATGCAGGAGCAAAGTAAGGCTGCGGACTTGCTCGCCGTAACCAACACTTTCGCCACCAACAAGGAGCGACGAGAGTACGTCGTGAAAACGCTGAAGCAACAAGCTAAAGCCTCGCAAGCCGACCTGCTCCGTCTTCTCGAAGAGATGCAACGCAATGGCATGGTCGATGACATTCGTCCGCTTTGGATTGCCAATGCCATCGGCTGCGAAGCCAACGCACAAGCCATCAACGACTTGGCGCAACGCTCCGACATCAAGACGCTATATCATTGCGAAAACACGGTTCTTCCACCAAAGACCAATAATGTTGCCGTGCAACCCAACGAAATCACACGCGGCATCGCCCAAAACATACTCATCATCAATGCCGACAAGGTTTGGGAATTGGGCTACACGGGCGAAGGCGTCATCGTAGGCCATCTCGACACGGGCGCCAACTACAACCACCACGACCTCCAAGGCCGCATGTGGGACGGTGGCGAGGAATTTCCGCACCACGGCTACGACGTGTATGAGCAAAACAACGACCCGATGGACACTTGGGGCCACGGCACGCATGTGGCCGGCACCATTTGCGGCACGGGAGCGGCTGGCACACAAACCGGAGCCGCACCAGGAGCCACATTGATGGAAGTCAAGGTCTTTGCCGACGAGCCGGATGTGGAAAGCAACGAATTTATCCTTTGCGAAGGGATGCAGTTTGCCATGGAACATGGCGCACAGGTGCTCAATATGTCGTTGGGCAAGTCGGGCGACGACGTGCAATATCGCCGCATGATGCGTGAAGGCTGCGACAGCATGTTGGCAGCAGGTATCGTGGTTGTTTCCACTTCGGGTAACATGGGCCAGTTCCAAAGTTTCATCCCAATACCTTACAACGCTGGCGCACCAGGCACTTGCCCCTCGCCTTGGATCCATCCCGATCAGGCCGTCAATCCTGGTGGGCTGAGCAGCGTCATCTGCGTTGGCTCGACGGAGAACAACGACCAAGTCAGCGCCTTCTCTTCACGCGGGCCGACCACTTGGGCCGATATACCTGAATACGCCGATTACCCATATGTTGCTGGCGATGCCACACAAATTGGCCTCATCAAGCCCGACGTGAGTGCCCCTGGAGGCAACGTGGTTTCGTTGGACTGGACCAATATTGAAGGATATAAAGCCGACCTCGGCACCTCGTTTGCGGCCCCTGCCGTGACGGGCACCATCGCCTTGATGCTCTCCAAAAACCCTGACCTCACGCCTGCACAAATCGACGAGATCCTTGAAACCACTGCCGTGAACCCTATCGGCTACAAGAATAATGACATCGGCTCAGGCCGTATCGACGCCTTGGCCGCCATTTTGGCCATGGATGGCTGTGGCCCCGTCGCCAACCTCGACTATACGATTGAGAACGACATCGTTACCCTTACTTGGGAAGGCAATGCCGAGAGCTACCTCGTCTTTGTGGATGGCGAAGAAGTTGGCTCCACTGCCGAGCCCCGCTTCGACCTTGAGCTTGAGGACGGCGACCACGAGTTGTGCGTTGCCCCATCGGAATGTCCTACCCAAAAATCATGCGTTTCCTTGGCTTTCGTGGGCGTTGGCGAGAACAAGCTCCAAGCCAATGTGTATCCCAACCCAAGTGCAGGAGGTTTTACGGTAGAGTGCGAAGGCATGACTGAGGTCAACATTTATGCCGTGGACGGAAAGTTAGTGAAGCAAATCGCCACCGCCAACGGATTGTGCAGCATTGACGGGCTTAGCGATGGCATTTACCTGCTGAAGATTGCAACGGAGAACGGAACATTGAACCAAAGAATTGTGAAATACTGAAAACCATGAAGAAAACCATTTTTATGATTACGCTGGCTTTGGCTTGTATGTTTGCGCAAGCCCAAGTCATCGACCCGCTTTTGCAGGAAGAGATGAACCGCCGCAGCGACAGCGAGATGATTGAAATCACCGTTTTGATGAAATCACGCTGCGACAGGAACATGTTGAACCAACGCGCCTCGGCTTTGCCCACTCGCGCCGAACGTCGGGCGTTTGTCGTCGACGAACTGAAGCGCTTCACCGAAGCATCGCAACGCGACTTGAAGTTGGCTCTTGCCGAAATGGAGCAAAAGGGCGAAGTCACGGCACCGCGCACCCTTTGGATGTCGAACAGCCTTTATTTTTCGGCTACGAAAGAAACCATTTTGGCTTTGTCCAAGCGCGACGACATTGCCCACATCGGCTACAACATCGAGCGGAAATGGATTGATGACGACGAAAAGCCTACATCAGCCAACGAAACCCGAGAAATAACGCCCAACATATTGAAAATCAATGCCGACAAAGTTTGGGAACTGGGCTTCACAGGCCAAGGCATCGTGGTCTCAGTCATTGATGCAGGTGTCAACTACAACCACCTTGATCTTGCCGACCACCTTTGGGACGGCGGCGAGACATTCCCTCATCACGGCTACGACGTGCGCAATGACGATGACGACCCGATGGACGACATGGGCCACGGCACGCACTGTGCTGGTACCGTGGCTGGCGACGGCACGGCAGGCTCGCAAACCGGTGTGGCCCCCGATGCGCAAATCATGTGCATCAAGAGCGTGAACGCCGACGGAACAGGCGGCGCCGTGAAGTTGGCCGAAGGCATGGAGTGGTCGGTGGAGCATGGCTGCGACATTATCAGCATGTCGATGGGCTTGGTGCATCCGAGCGTCACCGAAAGGGAGCTTTTCCGCCGCACCTGCGTTTCCATTTTGGACGCTGGCGTGTCGAGTTTCATTTGCGCTGGCAACGAAGGCTTTGCCCTGGACCAATACCCTATTCCCCAGAACGTGCGCATCCCCGGCAGCTGCCCTCCGCCTTATTTAGACCCCGATCAAATGGCCAATCCCGGTGAGTTGAGCAGTGCCATCGTGGTTGGGTCGGTCGACGACAACGACCAAGCTTCGTTCTTCACCGCCAACGGTCCATGCACATGGCAGGACACCGAATTTGGCGACTACGCCTACAATCCTGGCATCGGCCTCATCCGTCCCGACGTGTGCGCTCCTGGTGAGAGTGTCAAGTCGTTAGACTACCTCTCCAACTCAGGCTACAAGTCGATGACTGGTACCTCTCAAGCAACGCCTTGCGTGGCAGGCATCGCCGCCTTGATGCTCAGCAAGAACCCTGAGTTGTCGCCCGCTGACATTTGCCGCATCCTTGAAGAGACCTCGGTGAAACTCACGCCCACAAAGAGCAACCTCACGGGCGTTGGGCGCGTGGATGCGTTGGCTGCTATCGAAGCCGTGGAGGCCTATGATGGGTTGGATGAAAGCAACGTCAAGGCCATCATTTACCCGAATCCTGCAAAGGAAGTGGTGAATATCGAATGTGAAGGTATGACGAATGTCAAGGTCTTTTCGATGGATGGCAAGTTGTTGAAAGCCCTTGGCGTGAATGGGACGCAATGCCATATCGATGATTTGGAGAGCGGAATCTATTTCATTATGGTTGAAACAGTTAAAGGTTCTTCAATTAAGAAGATAGTGAAGCTATAACTCGAAGATCCTGTTTGATATCACGGTGCGTCTCAGTGTGAGGTGCACCGTGTTTTTTTGTTGTTTTCAAACAATTTCCTACCTTTGCGGCAAATAACAAAAACTATCAACTATGTTCAAAGGTCATCCCAAAGGGCTTTACGCCCTCGCATTGGCCAACACGGGCGAACGCTTCGGCTACTACACCATGTTGGCAATCTTCGTGCTTTTCCTGCAAGCCAAGTTCGGCTACAACGAGGCGCAGGCGGGCAACATCTACGGCATCTTCCTAGGATGCGTCTATTTCATGCCGCTCATCGGCGGCATGCTGGCCGACCGTTTCGGCTATGGCAAGATGGTGAAGTCGGGCATCGTGGTGATGTTTCTCGGCTACCTGCTGCTGGCGGTACCTATGGCAACGGCCACAGCCAAAGTAACCATGTTTTCGGCCTTGGCGCTCATCGCCATCGGCACGGGCCTTTTCAAAGGCAACCTGCAAGTGATGGTGGGCAACCTCTACGATGAAGCCAAATACAGCGCTTTCCGCGACAACGGCTTCAGCCTGTTCTACATGGCCATCAACATCGGATCGATGTTTGCGCCCATCACGGCTACCAAAGTCACGGATTTGTTCCTCGGAAAGGCGGGCTTCAGCTATGTGCCGCAAATCCCCTCGTTGGCGCACCAGTATTTGGACGGCACCATCACACCCGAAGCGCTCTCCAAGTTCGAGGCCTTGGCGGTGCAACAGGGTGGCGACATCACCAACCTCGCTGGCTTTGCCAACAACTACATCGATGCCTTGTCAGGAGCCTATAACTACGGTTTCGGTGTGGCCTGCCTCTCGCTGATTCTCTCGATGGCGATTTACCTGAGCTGCCGCAAGTGGTTCCAACACGCCGATGTCAACGCAAAGCAGGCCAAGACGATGGAGCATACTACGGTCCACGTCGAGGAACTCTCGAAGGAGCAGACCCGCGAACGCATCACGGCTTTGGTGATGGTCTTCGCCGTGGTCATCTTCTTCTGGATGTCGTTCCAGCAGGCTGGCCTCTGCCTGACCTACTTCGCCCGCGACTACACGCAAAGCTCGGCGACAGGCTTTACCCGCATTGGCTTCAACATTTGGTCGCTGACGCTAATTGCCATCTCGGTTTACACACTGTTCGGCATTTTCCAGTCGGAGACGAAGCGCAACAAAACGATTTGCGGAATTGTAACGGCGCTGCTTTGGGCTGGCGCCATCGCCTTGTATCTCGGTATGCCCGACCCGATTAGCATCCTACCACAACAGTTCCAGCAGTTCAACCCGTTCTTCGTGGTTGCGCTCACGCCCGTCTCGATGGCGGTCTTCGGTGCCTTGGCCAAGAAAGGCAAGGAACCTTCCTCGCCGCGCAAAATTGGCATGGGCATGATTGTGGCAGCCCTGGGTTTTCTGGTTTTGGTCGTCGCCTCGTTCCCCTTGGCCAGCCCTGCCGAGCTGAAAGAGCAAGGTGGCGTAAGTAGCACCTTGGTTTCTCCCAATTGGCTGATTAGCACCTATTTCGTCTTGACCTTCGCCGAGTTGCTGTTGAGTCCCATCGGCATCTCGTTCGTCACGAAGGTGGCACCTCCGAAATACAAAGGCATGATGATGGGCTTGTGGTTCTGCGTGACCGCCATCGGCAACTACCTCACCAGCGTCATCGCCCGCATTTGGGGCACGGGAATGCCCCTCTGGATGGTCTGGGGCGTACTTGTTGCGCTCTGCCTCCTCTCCGCCGTGTTCATTTTCTCGATTATGAAGCGGCTGGAGCGGGCAACTTCTGGATGTTAGATATGGTATGCCTTAAAGGGCAGAAATCTTTCAATAATCAATTTGAAAATCATTCAAAACCAAAAAAGTGTTGGGGGGCAGCGATGCTTCCCAACACTTTTTTAGCCAATTCAACTTTTTTTCTTGCCAAAGCAAAATTCTTTGTATATTTGTCGCCACGAATCCAATGTCTAACTAAACAAAACGGAATGAACAAAGCGCAATAAGCGCACTGACGGGAAACGGCATATTAAAACAAAAGCGTTTGCTTAAAACTTGCTTCTATAAACTTCCACAAAACAAATTAGACACCGCAAGCCAATACAGCAAAGTTCATGTGTTTTCACATGGGCTTTACTTATTTGTTGAGGTGTCTGGCTGTGGAAGGCCTATAGATCAACTTATAGTAAATGTCCATGTTTTTTGTTGCCAACTTGAAAACATTCAAAATGAAAACACATTTAAAACTTAAGTAATATGCAAAACAAGACTTTACAAATGAAAAGGGCGTTGCGTACCGCCCTGCTCGTCCTGCTGCTGAGTACAACGGAGATGATAAAAGGGTACGCCCAAAACTTCGACTTCTCGTCTGTATGTTCTACAGGGCAGACACTGTATTACAAAATTACGGATGCAACCAATCATTATGTCAAATTGACATGTCCAGGACAAGCAGATTATAATACATGCTGGAATGGATTTGAAAAACCTGCGGGAGATATAGTTTTACCGAACATTGTGCATTATAATGGAACGGCATTCACCATATCATCAATAGGCGACTATGCATTTTACCAATGCGAAGGTCTTACGGGATCATTAAATATCCCGAATACGATAACGACTATTGGTAAATGTTCTTTTGAGGATTGCAATGGCTTTACTGGTTCGTTAACTATTCCAGTGACGCTAGTGTCAATAGGTAGAGAAGCTTTTGGTATGTGCAGTAATTTTAGTGAAATACACTATAATGCAACAAATTGTATTGATACAACCCCAGCGGGAATGTTTCATCCATTTAGAAGTTGTAGTGGCGTGCTCGTTTTGGGTGAGAATGTGGAAAAAATACCAAATAATATTTTTATAAGTGCAGCATTCACAGGTGAGCTAAACATTCCGAATTCTTGTGTTGAAATAGGTGCAGGTGCTTTCGGTCATTGTGTTGGTTTTACAGGAGATTTAACTATTCCAAATTCTGTCACCACAATTGGTGATGGAGCTTTCTCTAATTGTATAGGTTTTAATGGTTCTTTGCTCATACCTTCTTCTGTAACTTCACTAGGTCAAAGGGTTTTTAGTCAATGCAGCGGGTTTAGTGAAGTGTATTACAATGCAACTCATTGTGCGGACGGAACCAACAATCATTTCCCTCCATTTATGGATTGTGGAGATTTAGGTGTACTCTATATTGGAGAAAATGTTGAAAGGATTCCAAAATACATGTTTTACACTGCTAGTTTTTCTGAAGTCCATTACGATGCAATCAACTGCGCTGATGCAACAGATCTGAATTATCCGAATTTCAATAATTGCCATGGGAAACTAGTCATTGGCAATAATGTTGAAAGGATTCCAAAGAATATGTTTCATAATGCTTATTTTTCTGAAGTCCATTATAATGCAATCAACTGCGCTGATGCAACAGATCCGTATTTTCCTGGTTGTCATGGAGAACTTGTAATTGGCAATAATGTTGAAATAATTCCAAAAGAAATGTTTCGATATAGTCATTTCTCCTCTATTATTATTCCGAATTCTATAATTGAAATAAGAGAGGATGCTTTTGATGTGTCAAATACTAATTCGGATGTGTATTATTTAGGGGATGTTTACCATTGGTGTAATATTTTATTTAAAAACCGTAATGCTAATCCATTAGCCAAAGCGCACAAATTATACATTAACGATGACTTAGTGAGCGATTTGATTATTCCAGAGACCATCAATAGCATTAAACAGTATGCTTTTGCAGGTGCGGGTTGCTTCAATTCTATTACTCTTCCAAATTCTCTTGTTTCAATACAAAAAAATGCTTTTGATGGTTGTAGTGGCATGACCGCGGTGTACTATTCTGGTAGTTTAGAGCAATGGTGCAGAATATCATTTGAGAATTATACTTCCCACCCGCTCTGTTCTAGTGTTCACTTCTCTCGTAATCTTTATATTAACGGGGAACTTGTCATAGATTTGATAATTCCTGAGTCCATTACGGAGATTAAGAACTATGCTTTTTACGGCTGTAACTGTTTCACTAAACTTATCATACCGCAATCAGTGACGGCGATTGGGACAAGTGCTTTTGTCAATTGCACCGGATTGACCTTGGTAGATTATTATGCGACAAATTGCGCTTCTATATCATCGTTTAATTCAAGTCCAATTGCAACTGTAAATATTGGAGAAAATGTTCAAGTCATCCCATCTGGTGCTTTTAGCAACTGTGCATCCTTAAATACAATAATTGCTTTGGGAACTACACCGCCAACATTAGGATCTAATGCGTTTTCAAATATATCTCCTGTTGCTACATTATTTGTTCCATGCGGTTCCCAAATGGCATATTTTTCCAATTGGAATATGTTTGAATATAATAACATCCATGAAGACTGTACATCCAGACCCGTGTCTATCAGTTCAAATATTAATGGCGGTACCGTTACCCCTTCTGTTACACAAGCTATTATGGGTCAGGAAGTTCGGCTTATGGTTGTACCAAACCAAGGAATGACGCTTTCTTCTATTATGGTAAGCAATGCAGTCGATCCCACTCAGACTATCCCCGTTTACCCTGTTGGCAAAACTGTTTCCACATATAGTTTTATCATGCCGCCATTTGGTGTTATTGTCATGGCCTCTTTTACCGCTGTCAATCTACTTGAGGAAAACAGCTGTGGCATTGCTTTAGTCTATCCCAATCCCACCAACGGCCAAATTAATGTCGAAGCCGAAGGCCTCAAACACATCGCCATCAGCAACATGCTTGGTCAGCAAATCTTCAATGGCAGTGCCGATGGCGATGCTTTTGAGTACGATTTTGGCCAACATGGTGCTGGCGTTTACCTTGTCCGTATTGAGACTTCGGAAGGCGTTGCTACAAAACGAGTGGTTGTAACGCAATGATTTGAAGGCTTTTTGATATAAGTTTCAAAAAGTCTTACTGTCCATCAAGACAATCAAAATACAGCAAAAGCCGGCAGCAGTGTCGGCTTTTTTTGTGTTGGATACAAACATTTTGCTAATTTTGCACCAAAATTCAACCAATGAATATTGAAGAAGTTAGGGGGCTGATTGAGAAGGACGAAAGTCGTGTGTTGGAGCTGAAAACAAGCACGAGAGAGCTTGTCAAAGGGATGCAAACGTTGTGTGCTTTCCTGAATTCTGACGGGGGCTGGCTGTTTTTCGGTATTTCGCCGAAGTTGGAGCTTTTGGGGCAAAACGTAACCGACCATACTCGGCGTGAAATCGCGCGAGAGATGACGAAGATTGAACCTGCTGTCAGTTTGCCAATGGAAGTTATAGATGTTCCTAATCGCAAGGATTGCTGCATTATCGGCTTGCATTGCGATGCTGCCAAATTCGGTGATGCTCCATATACTTACGATGGTCGTCCCTATTATAAAGTGGAAAGCACAACCGTTCAGATGCCTCGTTCCATGTTTGAAGAGCGGTTGCGCCGAAGCAATCCTATGCGTTTTGCTTGGGAAAGCCAGACACCTGACAATTTGCACATGGAGGATTTGGACGAAGATCGAATTAGAGGGGCTGTCATGTATGGCGTCAGGAGTGGCCGTATGCCGGCTTCATCGGTCACAGAATCCACTTTGCAACTGCTTGACAAATTTGCTATGGTGGAAAACGGTCGGGTGAAAAACGCCGCCGCCGCACTTTTCATCAAAAAACCGACGGCATATCCACAGTTTTTGCTACGGTTGGCTCGTTTTCGTGGTGTCGAGAAGAAGGATTTCATCGACAACGCGCGAGTAAAAGGCAACTTTTTCGATTTGCTTGATGCCGGTATGTCGTTCCTGTTCAAGCATCTTTCGCAAAGTGGTGTCGTTGATGGACTCCGCCGTAAGGAACAATTGGAAATTCCAGAAAGTGCGTTGCGAGAGGCTTTGACAAATGCCTTGTGTCATAGGTTGATGGATTCGCCAAGCGGAAGTGTGGGCATTTCCATTTTCGACGACCGGGTTGAGATAGAAAACACGGGTCATTTGCCCAGCGAATTGACTGTTGAGACCATCAAATTGCCTCATCGTTCTTTCCCACAGAATCCGATTATTGCTGATGCTTTGTATATGATGGCATTTTTGGAAAGTTGGGGGACAGGCGTGAGCAGAATGGTGGACGAATGTAAGAGCGTGGGATTGCCCGAACCTGAGTATGGCACTGATGGTACTTTTGTTTGGATTACTTTTAAACGACCTAACTCTGTTACCAACTCTGTTACTAACTCTGTTACTAACTCTGTTACCAACTCTGTTACTAACTCTGATACCAACTCTAACACTAGCTCTGATACTAACTCTAACACTAGCTCTGACACCAACTTAGTTACTGGCTTGGTTACTATTGATAGTGAAAACTTGTCAGATAGACAGAAAGAGGTGTTAAGATATTGTATGGTGGCGAGAAGTAGTCGTGAAATTTTGGAACATATTAGTGTAACATATCAATTCAAGAATATTGACAAATTCATCAATCCACTTGTCGAAATGGGGTTGCTGGAAAAAACCATTCCAGAGACTCCCAATTCACCGAAACAAAAATACATTACGAATAGAAGTCGCAAAAATGCTTAATTTTGCCGCAAAATAACCATTTATGTCAAGAAACGAACAAGAATTGAAAGGCGTGACGCTGTTGGGCAACCAAAACACCCATTACAGTTACGACTACACACCAGAAGTGTTGGAGACGTTTGAGAACAAACATCCTGAGAACGAATACCTTGTGACTTTAGATTGTCCCGAGTTTACTTCGTTGTGCCCCAAAACAGGCCAGCCCGACTTCGGACACCTTATTATCAATTACATTCCGCGGACGCTCATGGTGGAAAGCAAGAGCCTGAAACTCTACCTCTTCAGCTTCCGCAACCACGGCGACTTCCACGAGGACTGTGTAAACATCATCATGAAGGACTTGGTCAAGCTGATGGATCCCAAGTATCTGGAGGTCATTGGGTTGTTCAATCCGCGTGGCGGCATCTCCATCAAACCCTTCGCCAATTACGGCGATGCCGAGCATCAAGACATGGTGAAGCAACGCCTTCTCAGTCATTGCGAGCGGAGCGTAGCAATCTAGACAGGAAGTTTTTACTCTGGATCGCTTCGTTTCTCGCGATGACGCAAATCGACGTTGGAACAAAGCCCTGAAAGGGCGATAATAATTCAAGCAGGCGATTTCAATCCCTGCTCCATAACAAACGAACAACAGAATATGAAGGACGCAGTAATCATCATCTCCGGCGGAATGGACTCCACCACAATGCTTTACGAATTCAAGGACGAAATTGCCTTGGCCATCACCTTCGACTATGGCTCGACGCAAAACGGCCGCGAGCGCGTGTGTGCCGTCACCCATTGCCAACGCTTAGGCATCAAGCACATCATCGTCCCGTTGGAGTTCATGCACCGCTATTTCAAGAGTGCCCTGCTGATGACCGCCGACGACATCCCCGAAGGCAACTACAACGACGAGAATATGAAATCGACGGTGGTGCCGTTCCGCAATGGCATCATGTTGGCCATTGCTTGCGGCATCGCCGAAAGCAACGGCCTGAAGCGTGTGATGATTGCCAACCATGCCGGCGACCATTCGATTTATCCCGACTGCCGTCCTGGCTTCGTCAATGCGATGTCGGAGGCCATGTCAGCTGGGACGTACGATGGAATTACGGTTTTTGCGCCTTATACTCATCTGAGCAAAGCCGAGATAGCCCGTCACGGCAAGGCTTTGGGCCTCGACTACAGCGAGACCTATTCGTGCTACAAAGGCGGCGAGAAGCACTGCGGCAAATGTGGTACCTGCCGCGAGCGCATCGAAGCCCTCCGCGAAGCTGGCATTGACGACACAACTGAATATGAATTGTAGAGACGCGGCGCGCCACGTTTCTACGACAACAATTAAACGATTAAACAATCAACGGTTAAACAACAATGTATTACGTCAGAAAAACCTTAGAAATTTCCGCATGTCACCAGCTCTATCTCGACTATGAGAGCAAATGCGAGAACCTGCACGGCCACAACTGGAAAATCAATGTGTATTGTCGCGCCGAAAAGTTAGACAGCAACGACATGGTTTTCGACTTCACCGAAATCAAGCGATTGATTCACGGAAAGATAGACCACACCAATATCAATGAAGTGTTGGACTTCAATCCGACAGCGGAAAACCTCGCCAAGTGGATTGTCGACACCGTCCCGAACTGCTATCGTGCCGATGTGTGGGAGTCGCGCGACAACAAGGCTTCCTACATCAAGGACGATGCACCGCAAATTTTTGATTGATTTTATGGTCACAAAACCTGCAAAACCGACAAAACCTTTTTTTAAGTTGAGGGAAGCACGCCAACCGGCTGCTTCCTGGCGGCAAGCGGTTGCGAGCCGCCACATTTAATCATTGTTTTGCGAATTTTGTGGGTTTTGTGAGAAAAGAAGTCCATGTACAAAATCAACGAAATATTCCACTCCCTCCAAGGGGAAGGCTTCCATAGTGGTACGCCCGCTGTTTTCGTGCGTTTCAGCGGGTGCAACCTGCGCTGCCATTTCTGCGACACGCAACATCAAGATGGAACGATGATGTCGATGCAAGAGGTTGTGGATGAGGTGAACAAATACCCCATTGCGCCGCTGGTCGTGTTGACGGGCGGCGAGCCATCCTTGTTCATTAGCGAGGCTTTTGTGGCAGAATTGAAGCAAAAAACGGGTAAGACCGTCGCCATCGAAACAAATGGAACGCATCCATTGCCCCCGAACCTCGATTGGGTGACGCTTTCGCCAAAAACCACATTTGAGGGTGGCGATGCGGCTCCGTGTGTCGTGAAGCGTTGCGATGAGTTGAAGGTCGTCTATTTGGGTCAGGACTTGGCGCAATATGATGACATTGAGGCAAAACACCGTTTCTTGCAGCCGTGTTTTTGCGAGGATGAAAAGCAACGCCAAGCCAACATGAAAGCCTGCGTCGAGGCCGTGAAAAGCCATCCTGCGTGGCGGCTTTCGTTGCAGATTCATAGGGTGTTGGATATACCGTAGTAGAGAGTCTGTCTTGAAAATAGGAGACATTTGTTTTGCCAATCCAAAAAAGATAGTATTTTTGCACTCTGTAAACCAATTGATTGAGTCATGCAAAAACTGCCCATAGGAATACAAAGCTTCGAGGGTCTTCGTACAGACGATTTCGCTTACGTCGACAAGACCAAGCTCGTTTATGATCTAATCCATAATGGAAAGTATATCTTCCTTTCCCGCCCGCGTAGGTTCGGGAAAAGCCTGCTGCTTTCCACCTTGAAGGCTTATTTCCAAGGGAAAAGGGAACTCTTTGAAGGATTGGCAGTCAGCGAATTGGAGAAGGAATGGGAATCTTATCCTGTGTTATATATCGACTTGAACGTCGGTCTATACACCTCGAATGAAGGTCTGTGGGAAGCACTCAATTCCAACCTTTCCTTTTTGGAAAAGACCAACGGTATCACAAAGGAAACGAATGACATCGCCCAGCGTTTTAGGGACATCATTTGGAATCTCGCTACCAGAACTGGCAAAAAAGTTGTCATCCTCGTTGACGAATACGACAAACCGCTCATTCATGCCATTGACGATGCAGCGTTGCAACAAGAATTCCGCAATACGCTGAAGGCTTTCTATGGCAACCTGAAGACTTGCGACGAATACATTCGTTTCGCTATGCTCACGGGTGTTTCAAAGTTCTCCAAAATAAGCCTGTTCAGCGACTTGAACAACCTGCAAGACATCTCGCTAGACGAGCGTTATGCCGACATCTGTGGTCTGACAGCAGAGGAAATCGAAAGCACTTTCGGCGAACATCTTGAAGCGTTTGCCCAAAAGGAAGGGACGACCAAAGCTGACATTATGGAACAAATGCGGAAAATGTATGACGGCTATCATTTCTCAAAAACCACCTCGAAGGACATGTACAATCCTTTTAGTGTACTCAATGCCCTGGCGCAGTGCGACTTCGGAAATTATTGGTTCTCGACGGGCACTCCCACATTCCTTGTCAAATTGCTGCAAAATGGAGAATACGATTTGCAGGATTTCTCCAATGGAGATTTGCTTGCAAGCGACCTTGCGGCCAAGGAAAGCTTGAGTCAGGAACCTCTTGCGATGTTCTATCAGACTGGTTATCTGACTATTAAAGGATACGACAAGGAGCTGGAATTGTTCCGCCTCGGCTTCCCCAATCGCGAAGTTGAACAGAGTTTCCTCAAATTCCTGCTGCCTCGTTACACTGGCAACACCGATAACCGTTCCTCGGCTTTTATTGGTTATTTTGTGCAAGAACTTCGCAAGGGCGACATAGAGAGTTTCTTAAGCCGTATGAAAAGCCTTTTCGCCAACACACCCTACGAATTGGTACGCGACTTGGAGAACCACTATCAAACCGTGATGTTCACCATTTGCCGCTTGTTGGGCTACTATACGAAAGCCGAATACCACACTTCAAACGGACGCATCGATATGGTGGTGAAAGCCAATCAGTTTACCTACGTCTTTGAGTTTAAGTTCAATAAGACTGCTCAGGAGGCTTTGGCGCAAATCGACACGAAGGAATATGCCCTACCATTCCAAGCTGAAGGACAGAAAGTTTTCAAAGTCGGTGTCAATTTCTCGAAAGAGACCCGCAATATCGACGATTTCATTTGGAAAGAAGCCTAATTCCGCTTTCTCGTCCAATTCTTTTTCGGCTCGGAATAGATTAAAAACACCGCTGGCTTCTTGTTCAAATCGCCTTTATAGCTCTTCCATTCGCCGATGCTTTGGCTGATGATGAGTTCGTCGTCGCAGGTGAGGTTGCAGGCGACGCAAAGCATAGTGGCAGGGTGGAGGTTCTTGCAAAGGTCTTGCAGCATGGCGTTGTTCCTAAAAGGTGTCTCGATGAACAGCTCCGTCTCGTTGTTGGCCATCGAGCGGCGTTCCAAGTCCTTGATGGCGTTTTGCCTCTCAGGGCTTTTGATAGGCAGGTAGCCGTGGAAGGCAAACGCTTGACCGTTGAATCCCGAAGCCATCAAAGCCAAAATCATCGCATTGGGTCCTACCAAGGGAACCACTTGGATGCCAGCGGAATGGGCCAAGTCGACGACCAATGCGCCAGGGTCGGCCACGCAAGGCGTTCCGGCCTCCGACATCAGCCCCATGTCCTCACTTTGCAGGCAAGCGCCGAGGTGTTCCATCAGGTCGAGGTTGCGGGCATTGTGTTTGTCTAACTCAATAAAATCAATATCGTCGATGGGCGTGTCGGTCCCGATGCGGCTCAGCACACGGCGGGTGGTGCGCGTGTTTTCGACAACATAGTGTTTCAGTCGTTTTACGATAGCGATAGTATTCGCTGGCAATACTTGTTCGGGTTTGGTGGCGCCGAGCAGGTTGGGCACCAAGTAGAGTTTTCCGAAGTTGTTGGTCATAAGGGTGTTATGGGATTAATTGAGGGCTATCTTCTTCTCGATGTCGGCAAACATCACCTTGAATTGCTTGTCGGTTTCGAGGCGGTCGGCGATAGTCTTGCAGGCGTGGTGCACCGTGGCGTGGTCCTTCTTGCCACATTGTTGCCCGATGGAAACCAAGCTGGCGTTTGAATACTTCTTTGAAAGATACATGGCAATCTGGCGGGCTTGCACTACCTGGTGCTTGCGTGTGTTGAGTGCCATTTGCTCAGGCGTGATTTTGAAATACTCGCACACGATGTTGATAATGTATTCCACAGAGACCTCCTTGACGGTGTTGCGCACAAATCGGTCGATGATTTGCTGGGCCATCTCGGTGGTGACGGCTTTCTTGTTGAGCACCGACTGGGCCAGCAGCGAGTTCATCACGCCTTCCAGCTCGCGGATGTTGTTGCGCACGTTGGTGGCAATGTAGTTGACAACCTCGTCGGGGAAGGTGATGCCGTTGTCGTGCAGTTTTTCCTTGATGATGGATGTGCGGGTGCTCAGGTCGGGCGACTGAAGGTCGGCAGCCAAGCCCCACTTGAAGCGCGACAACAGGCGTTCTTCCATGCCTTGCAGGTCGGAAGGGAACTTGTCGCTGGTGATGACAATCTGCTTGTTGTTTTGCTGCAAATGGTTGAAAATGTGGAAGAAAACATCTTGTGTACCAGGCTTGCCTGAAAGGAATTGTATGTCGTCGACGATAAGCACGTCAATCATCTGGTAGAAATTGATGAAGTCGGGGCGGTTGTTGTTCTTGTTGGCCGTCACATACTGCGTCGAGAGCTGCTCGGCTTGCACATACAAAACGGTCTTCTCTGGGTGTAAACGCTTGGTTTCCAATCCTATGGCATGGCAGAGATGCGTTTTCCCCAATCCCGTGCCACTGTAGATGACCAAGGGGTTGAACGAGCTTTTGCCAGGATTTTTAGCTATTTCGAGACCAGCCGAACGCGCCAAACGGTTGCATTCGCCCTCGATGAAGTTGTCGAAGGTGTAGTTCTCGTTGAGCTGCGAGTCGATTTGCAGTTTCTTCAGCCCGGGGATGACGAAGGGGTTGATAGGCCCTTCCGAAAGCCTTTGCGGGGCAGGCTGGCCGATGGGGTTCTTCGGGAAGCTGCGGTTGGCGCTCGGCAAGGTGGTGGTGCCCTGCCCGTTGGCGCTGTCGACAACCACCTTGTAATCCAACTTGCCTTTCTCGCCGACGAAACGCTTGATGACCGTCTTCAGCAGGTCGATGTAGTGCTCCTCAAGATATTCCACGAAGAAATAGGAAGGCACTTCGATGGTGAGCGTGTTGTTGACCAACGAGAGCGGCACGATGCGCTCAAACCATGTCGAATAACTCTGCTCTGTGACGTTGTCTTTAATCACAGAAAGGCATTTGCTCCATATTTCCATATGGTCGTTCGTCATCGCAATTACTTATAATTTATTGTCTTTCAAACCACTTTACAAGTCCCAATTTGAGACCTGAATTTACCAGTTTATGGGATGTTTTTGACCTTGCAAAAATAAGCGATTAATTGTTTATAAAAATATTTTTTTTCTATTGAATTTGGAAATTCTTTTTCCTAAAATACGAGGTTTTCTGTTTTTCAAAAAGTTTGAATCGTTTAAAACACTAAATTACAATGTTTTAATGTGTACTATCTTAACCCCGTATAAATTGCTGAATTTCTCGAAAATTCTTGAAGCGGAATTTTTTCTTGTTGAAAACTCCAAATAGCAGTCCAATTCGAAGCGCTGGTTTTGTTGCTCCAAATCTTCCTCTTTCAGGATGCGCATCACCTCATTCATGAGGGGATAGGCAAATTCGAGACTGTAAATTTCGTTTATGGTTTTCTCCACAATCTGCGCATTGTCAAGGGCATCGCGGGCGGCTGTTTTGTAGGCGTTGATAAGGCCGGAGGTGCCTAATTTGATACCGCCGAAATAGCGGGTGACTACCACGCAAACGTTGGTCACGTCTTTTGAGAGAATCTGGTTGAGGATGGGCTTGCCTGCCGTGCCCGAAGGCTCGCCGTCGTCAGAAGAGCGGAAAACCTTCTTGTCGGGACCGATCATATAGGCATAGCAATGGTGACGTGCATCGAAGTATTGTTTTTTGACCCCGGCAATGGCGGCCTTGGCTTCGTCTTCGTTCATTACGATGAAAGTCTCGGCGATGAACTTGCTGCCTTTTTCCTTGTAGAGACCTTCGCCTCGCGTGGCTAACATTCTGTAGGTGTCGTCGTTGTTCATGGCTTTTGCGTGATTAGGATGACGGCGATGATGGCAATGGCAAGTCCGAGGTAGTTCTTCCAAGTGAGTTTCTCCTTGAAAAGCAGCCAACCCGTGAGGGCGGTGAGGCTGACCACTCCTATATTATATATGGGGAACAGCACCACGTTGTCGAACTGCCGCATCGCTTGGTAGACGAAAAAGGTGGAGAAATAGTTGATGACGCCCAACCCGATGCCTCCGATGGCGCTTTGCCACTGCCAACGGGATTTCTTCCGGATGAGGTCGGAGGCGACCAAAAGAATGCCAAACAGCAAGGCAATCAGGTAGATGAAGGCAATCATGAAACTCATGTCCGGGGCGGTGTTTTTCTGCTCGGTGAGTTTCATCAGGATGTCGCCCGTGCCCGTCCCGAAAAAGATGAGAATGGGTAATAACCATCTGGTTTTGTTGGGTTTATCGGTTCGTCCTTTTCCTCCTACCACCAACACCAAGGCCACCAACGCCAACACGATGCCCATCGAGGCCACGAGGTTGAGCTTCTCGCTAAACAGCACCACGCCCGCCAAGGTGGGGAGCACCACCGAAAGCTTGCTCGACAGCGAGGTGACCGTCACGCCCGAGCGTTGCGTTGAGGCGGTCATCAAAATGTAGGTGAAGATGAACCAGAAACCTGTGATGAGCGAGAGGCCAAACCATGGCTCAGTGAGCAATTGCGTGGGCGTGTCGAATTGCTTGCACATGAGGAAGCCCGTGACGGTGGCGAAGACATAGTTCCACATCAGCGCCTGGTGGTTGTCGAGGCGGAAGCGCTCGAACAGCCGCATGGCGACGAAGACGCCGGTGGAACATAAAATGGCAGCAATGAGGTAAAACACGAGCAAATCTAATTAAGCGGCGGTGCCAATGTCGTATAAGAATTCGGGTGCAAGGTCGGCACCGTTAGCCCACTCGATGGTGTAACCGTTTAGACCGTATTGGATGAACTTGTTGCGGTCTAAAAGCTCACTGAAGACTTCACCATAGAGATACGGCTTCAAGTCGGCCAATTTGCGACTGCCATCATTAAATGTGATTAGCAATTCGTAGTCTTTAACATATTCTGCATCAACGATTTTCAACATTATATGTGCTCCTTGTTATTTAAGCGGTTCGATTCTGCCAAGTTTGTCACCTTTTTGGGCCTCAATTTAGAATACGCTGCAAAATTAAACAAAAATCCATAGTTTTGCAGACAAATTGGAAAAATGTTTGGATTTGAATTACAGAAAACGAAGCGCCATTTCACGGAGGCGCTGGCCGAACGATACCCGCAGCGCGAGGTCGAGCAGCTGATGCGCATCCTTTTGGAAGACCTCTTCGGCATCGACCTGAAACGTCAACTGATGGAGCCGAACCTTCGCATCGACGAGTTTCAATATGCACAACTAAAAGCGGCTGTGGAACGCCTGTTGGCAGGCGAGCCAGTGCAGTATGTGACAGGCATGGCGCGTTTTGGCGACCTATTAATAAAGGTGTCGCCTAATGTGCTCATCCCGCGGCCCGAGACCAAAGAGCTTGTGCAGAAAATAAGTACAACCTTGCCGAAGGAAGCATCCATCCGCATTTGGGACATCGGCACCGGATCGGGCTGCATCGCCATCGCCTTGGCCAAGCTTTTCGAGAACGCCGAAGTCTATGCCTTCGACGTTTCAGAGGCGGCCTTGGAAGTTGCCTGCGAAAACGCCGGACGCAACAATGCCAAAGTGCAATTCATCTGCGACGACGTGCTGTATCCAAAATCCGAAATCTTCAGCCAGCCCGTGGATTTGGTGGTGAGCAACCCGCCCTACGTCTGCGACAGCGAGCGCACTGCGATGGAGGCCAACGTCCTCGACTGGGAGCCGGAAACGGCCCTCTTTGTCCCTGACGACGACCCGCTGCGCTTCTATCGCCAGATTTTGGCTTTGGCCAAAAAACAATTGAATCCCGATGGCCAAGTTTGGTTCGAAATCAACGAGCGGATGGGGGAAGAGATTCTTTCGCTTTGCCGCGAAACCGGTTTTGATTGCACCGAAATCATGCTTGATTTTAATGGCAGACCGCGATTCTGCCATACCCGATAGTTTTTTGGTGAAGTTAAAAACATAAATCGGGACAAAGCTGTTTGACTTTGTCACAGGTTTCAACGGAACTTTTGTATCTTTGCAGCGTTAAACAAATTCCGGTTTGGACCATGCACACCCTTTCGGTCGTCATCATCACCCTGAACGAGGAGCGCAACATCAAGCGCTGCTTGGATTCCGTCGCGCCCGTGGCCGACGAAATCATTGTGGTTGACAGCCATTCCACCGATGCGACCGAGGCCATCTGTGACCGCTACGGCGCGAAGTTCTTCACCCAGGACTGGCTCGGTTACGTCGACCAGAAAAACCTAGCCAACGACCTCGCCACCTGCGACCTCATCCTTTCCATCGATGCCGACGAAGCCCTTTCGGAAGAATTGGCCAAATCCATCCAAAACATTAAGAAACAGTCCATTGAGAACAAGGCCTTTTCCATGAACCGCCTGATGAACTACTGCGGCAAATGGATCAGGCACGGCGGGTGGTATCCTGACGTGAAAGTCAGGATTTTCAGGCGCGGACGGGCCGAATGGACGGGAAAAAAAGTCCACGAAACGCTTGCCTTGGCCGAACCGACCGAGATTGTGCACCTCAACGGCGACTTGTTGCATTATTCGTTTTACACGGTCGAAGAACATATCCGACAAAACGAGAAATTCGCCCTGCTGTCCGCCGAAGAAATGGTGGAAGCCGGCAAGAAAGCCACACTTTTCAAGGCCTACACCCACGCCGTGTGGAAATTCCTGCGCGACTTCATCTTCAAGGCTGGCTTCCTGGACGGAAAAACGGGGTTCACCATCAGCAGAATCAATGCCAAGTGCGTGGGAGTCAAGTATAAAAAGGCCATCGAACTCAACCAAAACAGGAAAAAATGAGGATAGGATACGACGCAAAACGGGCTTTCTGCAACCACCGCGGTTTGGGCAACTACAGCCGCGAAACGATTCGCATTGTCGCATCGCATTTCCCTGATGCCCAGTTAGATTTGTTCACACCGAAAATCGATTCGTCCATCCATTTCGATTGTCCACAAAACGCCACAATCATCCAGCCGAAAAGCACTGTTTTTCACTCGCTATGGCGCACTTTCGGCATCACGAGAGAAGCTGAGAAACGACAACTTGACCTCTATCACGGCCTCAGCCACGAACTGCCCTACGGCATCGAAAAGACCAAAATCCCCACAGTGGTCACCATGCACGACCTGGTTTTCGTCCGCCATCCCGAACTTTATCCTTTCATCGACCGCAAACTCTACGAAACCAAGTACTTGCGCAGCTGTCGCGTTGCCGACCGTATCATCGCCGTCAGCCAGCAGACGAAAAAAGACCTCGTGGATTTGTGGCGCATCGAAGACACGAAAATCGAAGTCGTTTACCAAGGTTGCCATCCTGCATTTTCTCGGCAAGTGACTGAAAACGAGAAGCAAAGCCTCAGAGAAAAATACGACCTTCCCTTGACCTACCTGCTCAACGTAGGCGCGATCGAGCCACGCAAAAACCAATTGTTGATCTTGAAAGCCCTCGTCGCGGGGCAAATCGACCTTCCTTTGGTCATTGCCGGACGAAAAACGGATTATCTTGGTGAGCTTCAAGAATTTATTGCAAAAAACAGGCTCTTGAACCGCGTCATTTTCCTTCCCGACATCGATTCTGGCGACCTGCCCGCCCTCTATCAAAGCGCATACTTGTTCATCTATCCTTCTCAATACGAGGGCTTTGGCATTCCCATCGTAGAGGCCTTGCAAAGCGGTGTGCCCGTCATCGCAGCCAAGGGAAGCTGCCTTGAGGAAAGCGGTGGTCCCGACAGCCGCTATGTTTCGCCCAACAGCGCCGTCGAGTTGGCCGAACAAATCATGATCCTTGACAGAAACAAAGAATTAAGAGACAGCATGATAGAAAAAGGTAAATCTTACGCCCAACAATTTTCGGACGAGGCCATTGCCGCACATCTCATGCAGTTGTACCAATCGTTGACCAAACACTAACCGCTATGGAACCTGTTTTCTCCATCATCATCCCCACTTGGAACAACCTCCCCTACCTGAAGGTTTGCGTCGACAGCATTCGGAAGAACTCGGCCTATCCGCACCAAATCATCGTCCACGTCAACGAAGGCACCGATGGCACATTGGAATGGGTTCAGAATGAAGGACTTGACTATACATTTTCGGAGCGCAACATTGGTGTTTGCCAAGCCTGCAACATGTTGCGGACTCGCGTCAAGACCAATTACATTTTTTATTTGAACGACGACATGTACCTCCTGCCCGGCTGGGACACTGCACTAATGGACGAAAGCAAGTCGCTGCCCGACAAGCTGTTTTTCCTCTCAGGAACGATGATACAGCCACATAACTACTTGGATGTCGGTATCTTGGCCAATTATGGCGACAGCGTTGAGACCTTCGATGAGGCGCGATTGCTGAAAGAATACATGCAACATCCCATGGCCGACTGGCGCGGCGCCACCTGGCCACCCAACCTGATGCACCGCGACGTCTGGGACTTGGTGGGCGGCTACAGCATTGAATACTCGCCCGGCATGTACTCCGACCCCGACCTGACTGCAAAACTCTGGATGGCCGGCGTACGCCATTTCAAAGGCTTGGGCAACTGCCGTGCCTACCATTTCGAAACGAAAAGCACACAAAGAGTACGCAAAAACAACGGAAGCCTCCAATTCCTGTTCAAGTGGGGCATCACCAACCGCATGATGCGCCAAAACCTGACCCAACTTGGCACGCCTTTTGCCGAGGCTGCCAGTCCAAAGCCCATCAAAAGCAGTTTTTCGTGCCGATTGAAAGCCATTTGGGCGCTACTAACCGGCAAACAATTCGGGCCTGTCGACCCACTGAAACCTTGAACATAACTTTAACAAAGTCAACATAAAACACTATGGATAAATCATTTGAAGAAGAAGTGGAACGCACCGTTGCCGTGCTGAAAGCCGGAAAGACCATCCTCTACCCCACCGACACCATTTGGGGCGTGGGTTGCGATGCCACCAACAACAAAGCGTGCGAGCGCGTCTACGAAGTGAAACAACGCCCCGCCAACAAGAGCCTCATCATCCTTGTGGACTCTGCCGAAAGGTTGAAAGACTACGTCGTCGACGTGCCAGCCATTGCATACGACCTTATATCACACGCCGTCAACCCTTTGAGCATCGTTTTTGCACAGAGCAAGAATTTGGCGAAGAACATCTCGGCAGACCACTCAGTTTGCATCCGCGTGGTCGACAACGAGTTTTGCAAGGAGGTCATCCGTCGACTTGGCAAACCCATCACTTCCACCTCGGCCAACCTGTCGGGACAACCTTCAGCCATGATTTTCAGCGACATCAGCGAGGAGCTGAAAAACTCGGTGGACTATGTCGTCCAACTTTACCACGACAGTTTCTCCAAGCCCAAGAGCTCGACCATCATCAAGCTAAAGGAGGACAACACTTTTGAGATTTTGAGGCAATGAAAAACCTATTTCATAGAAATTGATTATTTTTGCAGCATAAAAACACATGAATATGACGCAAAACATTGGATTAAACCAAGCCCAATTAGACTTTCTTAGGTTATTGTCACATTTTACCACCGAAGATGAAGTGAAGGAGCTGAACGACGTGGTATGTGAATACTATGCAAAAAAAGTCGACGAAGAAATGGACAAACTTTGGGACGAAGGCAAATGGAGCCAAGAAAAAATCGACGAAGTGTTGAATGAACATTTAAGGACACCTTACAATGCCTAACCCATTGAGAATTGTGCTTGACACGAATTGCCTCATTGCGGCACTTTCGCGACACAGTGAGTATTATCCCGTATGGAAAGGATTCCAAACGGGCAAATACATCCTTTGCGTGTCTAATGACATATTGGAGGAGTATGAGGAAATCATTGCACAAAAAACATCTGCCTCTGTTGCAAAGAATGTCATTAATTTGCTGCTTAAGAGCAAAAACGTCGAATTAATCAACACCTATTTCAAGTTTTGGCTTATTGAGGCAGACCACGACGACGACAAGTTTGTGAATTGCGCTTTTGCCGCCAACGCCACTTATATTGTTTCCAACGACAAACACTTCGACATTTTGAAGAACATATTGTTTCCAACGACAAACACTTCGACATTTTGAAGAACATATTGTTTCCAAAGTTATTCGTATTGAAACTTAAACAGTTCTTGGATATTTTGGAAAGCAACTGAATGGATCAAACCTCAAATTAAAAGACAGATGAAAATCAAGCTTTTATTTACCACCCTGATATTGCTTACGGCAAGTCTTAACTATGCCCAAGTCCAACACGAAAGCGACACCGTTGCCTTGACTAACGTTAAAGAGATTGCAGCACCTGGTATTGACACAACCATTTATAACAATGTGGAAAAAATGCCGACTTTTCCTGGCGGCGAGTTTAAGATGTACGAATTCCTCGCCATGAATATACGTTATCCACAACGCGCCAGAGAAGACGGCTACAGCGGCACTGTCTACGTCAGATTCGTTGTCGAGCCAGATGGTACAATAACGAATATTGAGGTTGCAAAAGGTGTGGGCGGAGGTTGTAGCGAAGAAGCCGTCCGTGTCGTAAAAATGATGCCTAACTGGATCCCAGGAGAGGCTTTCGGCAAAAAAGTCAGAGTTACTTATACCTTGCCTATCAATTTCAGGTTGCAGTAAGACCAATCAAATCAAATACGACGCAATCAGAGAATGCGACAGAAATTTTGCGTAACTTTGCAGGCTAAAATAATCGGCCCATGAAATCACTGAAAGCATTATTACTCGCTGCGGTCTGCCTCGTTTCGGTTGCCGCAACTGCCCAAATTCAACCCAACAGACCCCAACAGCCACAAACGAAAGGTCAGCTGAACGCCCAAAAACTGGCTTCAACGCTTTACCTTATTGAAAACTTCTACGTCGACACGGCCAATATAGACAAGGTGACGGAAGACGCCATCGTGGCCGCATTGAAGGAACTCGACCCACACTCGGCCTACATCTCGAAAAAGGATGTGGAGAAAGCCAACGAACCGCTTGTGGGCAGCTTCGAAGGCATCGGCGTGACCTTCCAGCTCATCCGCGACACCATCACCGTCATCAGCCCCACGGCGGGAGGACCGTCGGAGAAGGTGGGCATCATGGCCGGTGACCAAATCATCAAGATCGACGGCGAGGATGCCTTCGGCAAGAAAGTCGACAACGAATACGTAGCCAAGCACCTGCGCGGCAAGAAAGGCTCGAAAGTGACCGTCAGCGTGAAGCGCGGCAACGACAAGGAACTCCTCGACTTCGAGATCATCCGCGACAAGATTCCGTTGAACAGCATCAACGCCGCCTACATGCTTGACAAACACGTTGGCTACATCAAACTCGACCGCTTTGCGCAAGAGTCGACTGCCGAGTTCAAGGAGGCTTTGGCCAAGCTGCAAGCCCAAGGGATGGAGTCGCTCATCTTCGACCTGCGCGGCAACACGGGCGGTTACCTCAACACCGCCATCGAGCTGGTGGACCAGTTCATCACCGAAAACAAGCTCATCGTCTTCACCGAAGGCATCAACTCACCCCGACAGGAATGGAGAAGCACGAAATCAGGACTTTACACCCTCGGCAAGCTCATTGTTTTGATTGATGAAGGCTCCGCCTCGGCCAGCGAAATCTTCTCAGGCGCGATGCAAGACCACGACCGTGGCGTCGTCATCGGTCGCCGCTCGTTCGGCAAAGGCTTGGTTCAGAGGCCCTTCAACCTGCCCGACGGCTCGCAAATCCGCCTCACCACCTCGCGTTACCACACCCCTTCGGGACGTTGCATCCAGCGGCCTTACGAGAATGGCGTTGAGGACTATGCCAAGGAAATGACCAAACGACTGGAACACGGCGAATACTTCCACGCCGACAGCATCCACTTCCCCGACTCGTTGAAATACAAGACCGACGGCGGGCGCACCGTTTACGGCGGTGGCGGCATCATGCCCGACATCTTCATCCCAGTCGACACCTCTTTTAATAGCAAGCTCTACACCAACCTTGTCCGCAAAGGCGCCTTGAACCGCTTCACCACCGACCATGCCCTCAAGCACCGCGACGACATCAAGGCCGAATATGGCGATTTCAAGAACTTCAACAAGAAATTTGAAGTCGGACAAGACCTCGTTGAAGGCTTGAAGAAAGCCGCCGAGGAAGCCAAGGTGGAATGGAACGACGAGCAATTCAAGCGTTCGGAGAAGTTTATCCTCCTGCAAATGAAGGCCTTGATTGCCCGCAACGTATGGGAGACGCAACAATACTACGAGGTGATGTCCTCCGTCGACCCTGGCATCCGCAAAGCGATGGAAATCCTCGGCAACGAAAAGGAATACAAACGCATCTTGAAAGGCAAATAATCCGTTTCGACTATTTTTCAGTCACTTTAATTCACATTTCCCGAAGTTTTTGGAACAGACTTCGGGAAATTTTTCTATTTTTGCGGTTTGATTTTCGTGCTAAAAACAGAAACAACAAATTAGTATCAACTTAATAGTTCCAACAATGAAAAGAGTTCGTTTACTCACCTCGGCATTCCTGTTGTTAGGTATGCTGGTCGGCTCGCAAGCCGTGGCCCAAGGGCACATCGAGCTTGGCAGAGCCCAATCGGCGCAAAAGTGCGCCAATGTTTCGCAAGATGGCTTCAGCGCCACCTTCTCGTTCAGCAGCATCGACGCTACTGAAGTGAACACCGAAAAGGGCATGTTCTCCACCCTCACGATGGATGGCACCTACCCTTCCGGCAATCTCGGCGAGCCTTCGCTGCCTGCCGCCAACAAGCTTATCGCTGTTCCTTATGGTGCAAAAGACCTCACTGTCAACGTGAAGAGCTATAGCACCAGCACCTACAAATTGGCCGACTACGGCATCAACAAGGTCACCCCGATGCAGCCTATGATCCGCAAGGACCAAAAGCCCGAAGAAGTGCCCTTTGCCTATAGCGAGAAGGCATACGCCACCAAAGGTTTCGTCAACCGTCCCATCGCCCAAGTGCAAATCCAAGGCACGATGCGTGGCATTCAAATCGGTGCCCTGACGGTGAATCCCGTGCAATACGATGCCGCCACCAACACCATACAGGTTTACAACGACATCGAAGTTGAAGTGAGCTACGGACAATACGACAAGTCGGCTGCCTACGATGAGTTTGCCCGCACCTTCAGCCCCTACTTCGCCAACATCTATGACCAGATGTTCAACTGGCGCGACGACGTGTACGACGAGCACCCCGACCTATGGCAGAACCCCGTCCACATGTTGGTCATCGCCGACCGCATGTTTGAGGAATGCCTGCAACCTTGGTTTGAATGGAAGACCAAGAAAGGCTTCTATCTCAACGTGAAGTACACGGATGAAATCGGCACCAGCGCCGCTGCCATTCGCGCTGCCATCCAAGAAGAGTACAGCAAGGACGCCCCCACCTTCCTGATGATTATGGGCGACAAGAACCAAGTGGCCGCCAGTGCCACGGGTAGCGAGACCCACTGCGTCACCGACCTCCAGTATTCGAGCGTCGACGGCGACGAGTTCCCCGACATGTATCACAGCCGTTTCCCCGCCGAGACCGTTGCCCAGATGCAAGCCATGATCAACAAGGCTTTGGAGTATGAACAATACACCATGCCCGACCCGAGCTATCTGAACAACGTGCTCCTCATCGCTGGTGAAGACAATGGTTGGGGCGTTACTGTGGGTCGTCCCACCATTTGGTATGCCACCAACTACTATTACAACGAAGAGCACGGCTACGCCAACGTGTACGAATACAGCCACGGCCAATACAATGGCTGCTACAGCCACTTGAACGAGGGCGTCGGCTTCGCCAACTACACCGCCCACGGTTCGAACACCAGCTGGGCTGGCCCGCAATTCACCGTCAGCGACGTCAACAACCTGACCAACGAGCACAAGTACTTCCTCGCCATGGGTAACTGCTGCGAGGCTGCCGACTGGGGCATCAGCGGTACCTGCTTCGGCGAGGCCATGGTGCGTGCCGAAAACAAGGCTGCCTACGCTTACATCGGTTCCTGCCCGTCGACCTACTGGCTCAACGACTACTACTTCGGTGTGGGCGCCACCAGCCAAGCCAACGGCCAAATGCCTGACATCAGCATCACCACCACGGGCTTCTACGATGCCATGTGGACTGACGACAAATACAACACCGTCACTTCGATGATGTTCATCGGCAACTTGGCTGGCAACGCTGCCCAAGCCCTTGGCTACGAAATCCATGTCAGCACCCTCTACTGCTGGCAAGCCTACCACACCTTAGGTGACGGTTCCATCCTGCCCTTCCGCATCCAACCCACAGAAAACACTGTCAGCCACATGCCCACGCTGCCTATCGGCATGGATTTCTTCACTGTCAGCGCTGCCCCGGGTTCCTACGTTGGCATCAGCAAGGACGGTGTCCTCTATGGTGCTGGCATGATCGGTGAAAGCGGCACTGCCGACATCCCGATTCAGCCGGTTACAAGCGGAGGCGACGTCACCATCTGCGTGACCCATCCCCAACACGTCCCTTACGTCACCGAAATTCCTGCCGCCGCTATGGAAGGTGCCTACATCGCCGTCGATAACGTGCAGTGCGAACAACCTCTCGTTACTGGTGCCTATGTGGCTCCTACCGTCAGACTGAAAAACGTCGGCATCGAGGCTGCCAACAACATCAATGTTGAGCTGAGCACCGAGTCGGAATACATTGAGTTGCTCCACACCACCGCCACCGTTCCCAGCATTGCTCCCGATGGCACATACGACATTGTCGATGCTTTCGACTTCAACACCGCTGTCAACATCCCCAACGGCACTAGAGTGCGCTTCTTCGTGACCTGCACTTCGGGCAGCGACGTTTGGGAAGGCAGATTCGACCTCACCTTCGGTGCTCCTGAGTTTGCCATCGCCAATATCAGCAACACCGAACTCACTCCTGGCGGCAACGGCACCATCACTTTCGACATTGCCAACAACGGCGGTGCCAATGCCGAGAATGCCATACTCGAGATCTACTCAAGCTCAAGCGACCTTACTTTGGAAAACAACAGCTTCGAAATCAGCAACATCGAAGCTGGCGCTACCGTCAACCAATCTATCGGCATTACCGTTAACAGCGCCGTGGAAATCGGCTCGACCTATGAAATCAACTATATCGTGACCGCCGGCCACTATTCAACCTCCGGCACTTACACCATCACCGTGGGCAACATCATCGAAGGCTTTGAGACTGGCGACTTCAGCATGTACGACTGGACCTTCTCAGGCAACGCCAACTGGTCCATTGTGAACAGCGACGCCTATGCCGGCACCTACTGCGCCAAGTCGGGTTACATCTCTGACAACCAGCAAACCGACCTCGTCCTCACCATTGAAATCCTTGCCGATGGCAATGTCAGCTTCTACAAGAAAGTTTCGTCGGAGAACGGTTGGGACAAGCTCTTCTTCTACATCGACAACCAAGAAAGAGGCAACTGGTCGGGCGAAGTGGCTTGGAGCCAAGAAACCTACGCTGTGACCGCTGGCACCCACACCTTCAAGTGGACCTACAAGAAAGACAGCAGCGTCAGCAATGGAAGCGACTGCGCATGGGTTGACGAGATCCAGTTCCCGCCCACCAACGTCATTCTGTCGCTTGACCCCGTCACCGACCTTGTGGCTAACGTGAACGAAAGCGCTGTCGACCTGACTTGGACTGCCTCGGCTGATGCAGCTTCGTATATCATCTATCGCAACGGCGAAGAGATTGCCAACCAAGCCGGCACCACCTACACCGACTTCGTGAACGAGGGCATTTATTCCTACAGCGTCGTTGCCACCGACGGCAATGGCCGCTTCTCGGCTCCCGCCTCCGTCACCATCAGCATGGGCACCGTCGGCGTTGAGGAAAGCACTCTCGACAACGTGAGCGTCTATCCCAACCCCGTCAGCAGCATGTTGACCATCAGCGGCGAGGCCGAATACACCTACACGATGTTTAACGGCATGGGCCAGATGGTTGCCAACGGCAAAGCCAACGGCATTGAGCAAATCAACGTCAGCGACATGGCCAAAGGCATCTACTTCCTGCACATCGCCACCGGCACGCAAGTGCGCGTCGAGAAGATCGTGGTGAAGTAATAGAAGTAGCCTATAAACGTAAAAAGGCAGCCGCTTGGCTGCCTTTTTACGTTTAAAGACCTCTTTGTTTCTTAATGCTTTCGTAAGCCGCATTCACTTCCTGGAACTTCTTCTCGGCGGCCTGCCTGACCTCTTCGCCGAGGTTGCTCACCAAGTCGGGGTGGTTTTTCTTGGCCATCTCGCGATAGGCCCGTTTCACTTCCTCGTCGGTGGCCGACGGGTCGATGCCCAGAATCTTGTAGGCGCTGTCGGTCTCCTTGATGAACATGGCCTTCACCGAATTGAAGTCGCTCGTGTTGATGCCCATATAGTCGGAAACCGTGTTGATGACACCCAGCTCCTCTTGCGAGATTGCGCCATCGGCATTGGCGATGCCAAAAAGATAATGCAACAGCTGAAGGCGCGACGAATAATCCATGTAACGCCCCACCTGTTGGCTGACCTCGTAAAGGTTATAGTCCTTTTCGAGGATTTCGCGGAGCATCTTGATGTAAGTCTCGGCGCGTTCCTGCCCGAAGTTCTGCAGGAAGAAACGTTTCACATAGTCGAGTTCCGACTTCTTCACGTTGCCGTCGGCTTTCATCACGGCAGCCGAAAGCACGAGGAGGGTGACGTTGAAGTCGCGTTTCTCCTCGGTGTTGCCGAATTGCTCGTTCACCTCCGAGCGGATCACCCGAGGGCTGTTGCTTGAGAAAAGGCTGCCAATGGCATAGCCGATGATGCCCCCGATGGGGCCGCCAAAAGACCAGCCCAAGCCGGTCAATATCAGTTTCAAGAAAAATCCCATATCCTTTTTAATTCAGTTTTGAGGCGCAAAATTACACAAAATAAACGATTCGATAGAATTATTTTCCATGAATGGGCAGCAAGCCGCAAAAGATTCGTATCTTTGCGCCTTTAATCGAACAACAAACTTTTTAAATTTTCAACAAATGAAAAAACTGTTTTTATCCCTCGTGTTGGTGGCCATGTCAGCCATGGCTTTTGCCCAACAATGGACGAGCATCAGCAAGAGCAATCCTGCTGGTCCAGAGGTCAAGTTGGTTTCGAGCAGCGAGAATCAAGTCGTTGTCGACTTCTCGTTGGGCGGCTTCTACTTGACAAGAGTGAACACCCCCAATGGCGTGGAAAACGTCGTCTCCGTTCCGAAGATGGCCACGTCGTTGGACCAGGGTGCCCCTAACCTGCCCTCATTCCCCGTGCCAGTCCTCATTGGCGACTTGGCCGAGATGAGCGTCAGCATCACTTCGAGCGACTACACCGACTTCGACGTCGAGGTTGCTCCTTCGAAAGGCAACATCAGCCGCCAGATCGACCCGGCCACCGTGCCTTACACCTACGGCGAGATGTACAGCCAGGATGCTTTCTATCCTGCCGCCCAAGCCCATTTGGACGCTCCCTACATCCTGCGCGACTGCCGTGGCCAGAACATCGTGGTGACACCTTTCGCCTACAACCCCGTGACGAAGACCTTGCGCGTCTACAACCACCTGACCATCAGCATGGAAAAGGTGAGCGACAACGGCGAGAACCCCAAAGTGAGCCACAAGAGCACCCGCAAGGTGGATCCTGAGATGAAACAGACCTACAACCGTCGTTTCATCAACTTCGGCCAAAACGGAGCCAAATATTCCTTCGTCGACGACCGTGGCGAACTGTTGGTGATTTGTGCCGACCAGTTCATGGCCGACATGGAAGAGTTCGTGGCCTGGAAGAACCAGTCGGGCCGTCCCACCACGATGGTGAGCGTCACCGAAGCCGGCGGCAACAGCGACACGCAAATCAAGTCCTACATCCAGAACATCTACAACGACCCGGAACGCAACTTGGCCTTTGTGTTGTTTGTGGGCGACTACGAGCACATCACTCCCCACTCGGTGAGCGGCGAGCGTTCCGACAACTGGTTTGCCCAGATTGAAGGCAACGACCACTACGACGACCTCCTCATTGGCCGTTTCTCGGTGCAGACCAGCGCCCATGTGGCCAACCATGTCAACAAGGTGCTTTACTACGAGCGCGACCTCCCCGCCACCATCACTTGGGGCAACAAGGGCTTGGGCATCGGCTACATCGGTGCCGGCAACGGCCACTACGGCGAGGACGACTATCAGCACATCGACCTCATCCGCGACACGCTTGAGCACTACACCTACGAACACGTCACCGAACTGCACGGCGGCGGAGGCGGCGCTTCCACCACCAGCATCAGCAACGCCATCAACGAAGGCGTGAGCATCATCAACTACTGCAACCACGGTTCGGAAACCAGCTGGGGCGTGGCCAACTACAGCACCAGCCACGTCAATGCCTTGGTCAACGACAACATGTGGCCCTTCATCTGGTCGGTGGCTTGCCTGAACGGCAGGTTCAACTACGGCGGCGCCAACGGCGAATGCTTTGCCGAGGCTTGGATGCGTGCCACCGACAACTCGACCGGTGCTCCCACCGGTGCCATCGGCGGCATGTTCTCATGGATGAGCCAACCCTGGATCCCGCCCATGTACGGCCAAGACGAAATGGTCGACATCCTTTGCGAATGGAACAATGCCGACAAATTCAACCACACCTTAGGTGGCGCCTCATTGAATGGCAACCTGAATGTCATCGACATGTCGGGCAGCCAAGGCTACGACACCCACGACACCTGGATCCTCTTCGGCGACCCGACCTTGATGGTACGCACCGACAACCCGGGTGAGATGAAGGCCAGCTGCAACCCCTCGGTCCTCATGTTGGGCATGAGCAGCTTGGAAGTCACCGCCGACGACACCTACTTCGGCATCGCCACCCTGACGATGGACGGCGAAGTGATTGCCTCGTCCTACATCAACAACAACTCAGCCACCCTCGAATTCCCGGCCATGACCACCGTTGGCACCGCCACGCTGGCCGTGATGGGTTACAACAAAATGACCGAGATCATCCCCGTGGAAGTGCTGCCCGCCGAAGGTCCCTTCGTGACCATCAACGGCTACACGCCCAACTTCGCTCCCGTCAACCAGGAGACCAACCTGAGCATCAGCTTCAAGAACGTCGGCGTTGACCCGACCAACGGCATCACCACCGTCACCTTGACTTGCGCCGACGAGCGTATGAACATCACCCAAAACACCGCCGAATTTGGCGTTTTGCCCGCCGAAGAGACCATCACCTTGGAAAACGCTTTCAGCTTCATCATCGCCGAAGGTGTTGAAGACGGCACCAATTTCCAAATCGACATCGAGATGACCGATGGTCGTCAAACGTGGAACGGAAGAGCCAACATCACCGCTGGCCAAGCCATCCTCGCCTACGACAACGTTTCGTGGGCTGGTGGTTTCGTCCCTGGCGAGACCGTGACCTTGGTGGCCAATTTCAAGAACATTGGTCACTATATGGCTACCAATGCCATCGCCACCATCGCCTGCGAGAGCGAATATGTCACCATCGAGAGCAACACTGTCGAGGTCGGCACCATCGATCCTGACGGCACGGCCACCTGCGTGTTCAACATCCAAATCGATGCCAACTGCCCCGAGACGCAGCAAATCCCCGTCAGCTTCGCATTGCAAGCCGACGGTGGCCTGAGCGCCGAAGGCAGCATCATCCTGAAAAATTCCTGCAACGTCATCTTCGAACTCAACGACAGCTATGGTGACGGCTGGAACGGCAACCAACTCGTTGTTGCCTTCAGCGATGGCACACCTTCGCAAAACCTGACCGTCACCGAAGGCTACTCTGCCAACTACACCCTCGAAATCGGCAACGGTGTCCATGTGACCCTGAGCTGGATCAACGGACAATGGGCAAGCGAATGCTCGTTCACCGTCAAGTATGAAGACGGCACCGTCATCTACCAAGGCTCCAGCCCCTCGGGCGGACAGCTGTATGAGTTTGACTGCAACTGCTCCGGTGGCCAACCTGTGAGCACCTACAGCCCAGTCGAGAACCTGACCGCCGATGTGGATCTTGGCACCGTCGTCCTTACTTGGGACGCTCCCGAAGGCGCCATCAACTACATCATCTATCGTAACGGCATCGAATTGACCCAGACCGCCGAGACCACTTATACCGACGAGCTGTTCTCGGAACTCAAGTACACGTACTGCGTGGTCGCTGAATATGCCGATGGCTTCAGCACTCCCGAATGCGTCATCGCTGAAATCGAACTCGGTGTTGAAGAGAGCCAAGCCGAATTCAGCATCTATCCCAACCCCGTCAACAGCACCCTGTATATCAACGGTGGCGACGCCGAATACAGCTATGTGATGTATAACGGCATGGGCCAGATGGTGGCCAACGGCAACGCCAAAGGCACTGAGCAAATCAATGTCAATGGCATGGCCAAGGGCGTCTACTTCCTCCGCCTCACCACTGGCACCCAAGTGCTTGTGGAAAAGGTCGTGGTGAAGTAAACGACTCACACCTTACCCAAAAAGAAAGGCGGCTTCCACAACGGAGGCCGCCTTTCATTGTTGATTGTCCAAACCAAAAGCTATTGCTGGAAAATGCTTTCGTGATAGACACCCTCGCCCTCAATGACCGAGCTGGCACTGAACCAACCGATAGCGTCGCAGTTAGAGAAAAGGTTGGTGAACATGGCCGGGAAGGCCCCCATGACGGGATTGACACCAATGGCCAACTTCTGTCCCACAAGGAAATACATGTAATCCTTCGAGATGCTGTAGAGCTTTACCTTCACCACGTCGCCTTCGTGCAAATAAGAGCGGTTCATGATGCCCACCGGCACATCCACATTGTCGGCCAACATCTCAGGCCCGTTGAAATAGTAGCCCGCATAACCCTGCATCGGGAAGAGATTGAACAACTTCGACGGACGGTTCTTGAAGAGCTTGCCGTTCAGATAGAGTTCCACATTGTAGACGATGGACGAATCGGGCAAGGTCTGGAAATAAGGGCACACACACACCGCTGCCGAGTCGTCGAGAAGGGGGATGTTGTTCGCATCGCGCTTGGGGAGCAGCAACACCGAGTCGATGGTGGAGGCGTTGTTGCTCATCTTGACATCGGCATACATGCGGATGGGGCGCGAATACAAAATGTTTTCCTCCACGCTGACATCTAGATGATACCAACGGTTTTTGCGCAGCAAGACCGAATCGCTGAGATAGTGTCCAGGCTTGTCGTCGCACTCGTGAAACCAAATCGTGTCGTCGCCAACCGTCACGTACACTTGCGCATTCGTGATCATCTCAGGGTCGGCGGTGCTGTACATCTCCGACGAATAACTCAATATCACCTCATGGCGTTTGTATTCGTTGGTCAGCGAACCCTCCACCACCGGCACTCGTCGGCCTTCGGGCAAGTCCATGGTGATTTCCTCAGTGCAAGAGGCCATCAGCAAGACCGCCCCTGCAGCAAATCCGATATGACGTTTCCAATTGCTCATTATGTTTCTCATTTTCTGAATACAGTGCTCGACGATACCACCGAAGCCGTGAAGAACCAGCCAACGCCTTCGCCTTCGGGCCGCACGTTGGTGCTCACATTGGCCGGTGCACCCAACATGGGATTGCTGCCCGACGAAGCCATCATACTATACACAAAATACAGGTAATCAGCTGGAATGCTGTACAAATCAGCATGAATGGTGTCGCCATCGTGCAGCTTCGACCTACGGAAATAGGAAATCGGAATCTCCTTGTTGGCCGCCTGCATCTCAGGCCCGTTGATGTAGTAACCCGCATAGCCACCCACCGGAATCACCATGCGTTGCGTGAGCGTGTCGGAAAGAATCGAATCGTTGATGACGATGATGGGCATATACGTGATGGTCGGGTCGGGAAGACTTTGGAAATAAGGATAAAGCCATTCGATGGTATCCGTGAAAAAAGTGCTCGGGACGGAATCGTTACCCCCATTGAAATGCTTGATGACAATGCTGTCGATGCTTTCAATGTTGTTGGGCATCATGCTCTCGGCAAAGAGACTTTGTACCGTGCCGTCTTCCTCAGGCACCTCGATGCAAAGCCGATACAGCGTGTTCTTCTTTCCCGCAACGAGGTCGGTGAAATAATGGCCCTTTCGTTCTGCATCCTCGTAATAATACATGGTGTCAATGCCGTCGGTAACGTAGACCGTCGCCCCTGTCACCATGCGGATTTCATGTTGGTTGTAAAACTCAGAAGTATAGCTCAAAATGGTCTCGTGATGCTTCAATTCATCGGTGAACGAAGCCTCAACACCCACCATCGGGTCGCCCTCCTCCACATCAATGACGATGTCTTCGGTGCACGAAGTAAGACCTGCAAACGCCAACAAAACCAATAACTTATGCAATTCCTTCATGGCGTTCAGAATTTGAAGTTATAGGAAATGGAAGGCACTGCGGAAAACAGGTACATGTTCTTGGTGACGATGCTGCCGTTTTCGCCTTGGTCGAAGGTGATGGCCCAGGTGTTGTGTCGGGCATAGGCATTGTAGACCGAAACATTCAACTCGTGCTGCCAACGGCGCTGCGGGTCGAGCTTGCCGAGTTTGCAGGTGAACGATAGGTCGAGACGGTGGTAGTCGGGATAGCGGCTCTCGTTGCGCTTGCCGTTATACACCGCGTAAGTCATGCCGTTGAGGGTGTATTGTCCGTAAGGGAACGTCACGGGCTGGCCCGTGTTGTAGATCCAGTTGGCAGCCAAGGTGATGCGCGGATTGAGGTCATAGCTGCCCACGATGACAATGTTGTGCGGGCGGTCGTAAGGCGAGCGATATTCCAGTCCGTGGCTGATGTCGGGGATGGTGCGGAACGAGCGCGAATAGGTGTAGGAAATCCAACCCGTGAACTTGCCCACGTTCTTCCTGACAAGGAACTCAATGCCATAGCTTCGGCCTTTGCCAACACGCAACTCACCGTCAATCAGCAGGTAACCGTATGTAATGGCATTATCCTTGAAGTCGATGACGTTCTTCATGTCCTTGTAATAGACCTCCACAGAAGTCTCGATGGCATCGTCGGCAAAATTGCGGAAATAGCCAAGGGCAAACTGGTCGCATTTTTGCGGCTTCACGTTGGGACTGGTCGGGAACCACACATCGAAGGGCAGACCACCTGTGGCCGACGAAGCCACCTGGGCGTATTGCACCGTGCGTGAATACGAAGCCTTGACCGAGGAATGCTCGTCAAGCTGATACATGGCAGCCACACGAGGCTCGGGATTAATGACCGTGTTGAACACCTCACCCTTGCCGTAATGCAAAGTGTCAGTGACGACATAGATGATGGGGTCGAACGTGTAGAAATCTTCCTCACCGATATTCTGGAAACACGACAGCCTCAAGCCGGCACGGAACGTGAGTCGCGGCGTGGGCGTGTAGTCGTGAGTGAAATAAACGGCGTGTTCCAAACCCTTGCGTGCCACCGACTTCGACTGGTCGATTTGCAGGTATTGCGACAAGGCACCTCCCCTATCGTTGATCTCGCCTTGCAGGTACGACTGGAAGCCAGTGGTGAGTCCGAATTTCGATGTGTGCTGGTCGTTCCAATGCATCGCGAAGTCGTAATTGAGGCTCACAGCATCCGTGCCCGCCTTGATGGCGAAGTCGTAAGGGCTGTAATTGATGTCGATGCTATAGCGATAGCGCGACCCAATCAGCGAGAGGTTGGAAGTGAAACGGTCGGAAAAAATGTGGGCCCAACGCAAGGTGGCACTGCTGTTGCCATAGCCCAAGCCGATCATCTCCTGCATCGAGAACTGGTCGTGACCGTTATAGAACGAAAGGAAGAGGCGGTCGTTTTTGCCAAGCGATTGCGTCACTTTCGCGTTGATGTCGTAGAAATTGATTTTCGACCTGTTGAGGTCTTCGCCCAAGAAAGGCAAAACGAGGCCTGCGTATGTCCTGCGGCCAGCAAGCAACACCGAGGTGCGATGGTCGAACAAAGGAGCCTCAAGCATCAAATGGCTCGTCACCAAGCCTACACCGCCTTGAAGGCCAAAGCGTTTCGGCATCTCGTCCTTGACAGAGACATCGAGCACCGACGACAAACGGCCACCGAAGTTGGCGGGAATGTCGCCCTTGTAGAGCGTGGCATCCTTCACCACATCGTTGTTGAACACCGAGAAAAAGCCGAGGAAATGCGAGGCGTTGTAAATCGGGGCACCGTCAAGAAGGATGAGGTTGTGGTCGGTGGCACCGCCGCGCACGCTGAAGCCCGACGAGCCTTCCGAGGCCGACTGCACACCCGGCAAAAGCGTAATCGACTTGATGACATCCACCTCACCCATCAGCGCGGGGATTTTCTTGATGGTAATCATGTCGAGGGTTTGCACGCTCATCGCCATGGCCGTCACGTTGCGGTCCTTGCGCTCGCTGGTGACTTGCACCTCCGAGAGCTTCTCCGACTCGGGCTGCAACTTGATGTTCATCGTTTGCGGCTTGGCCGTCACGGTCACCTTTTTGTTGATTGTCGTGTAGCCGATGTAGGAAATGCGCAAGGTGTGTTCGCCCAAGGGCAAATCAAGTTCATAGCGGCCTTTCTCGTCGGTGGTGGTGCCTTGCTGAAGCTTCTCCTCATAAATGGAGACACCTATCAAAGTCTCACCCGAGCTACCATCGCGAACCGTGCCCGAAAGACGACCTTTGGATTGGGAAAACGCACTGGTTATCAGACCAAAAAGGCAGATTAAAGATAAAAACAGTCTTCTTTGCATCTTAATGAAAAATTTGCGCAAAGATACAAAAGTCCATGAAATAAAACCTACATTTTCAAGCAATGGGCGATTTCCGCCAACCGATGCACTTCAAACGTCCTTTCCCCCGCCACTTCAGCGCCTGTCGGATTGAAGAAAAGCGTGTCCATTCCCACAGCTCGTGCCCCGTCAATGTCGACGGCCATCTCGTCGCCAATCATCAGGCTTTCTTCCGCTGTGGCGTTGGCTTTGCGCAAGGCGTAATGGAAGATTTCGGGATTGGGTTTCTTCACACCGACTTCCTCCGAAACAGTCAATGTCTCGAAATAAGGCTTCATCCCCGACAGAGTTAGTTTTGTGTCTTGAACCTCTTGGAATCCGTTGGTAATCAAGTGCAAATGGCATTTTGGTTTCAAGTATTCCAGTAATTCCATCGTTCCGGGAACCAAGCGGACGATCCGTGGCGACCAATAGACATAATCTTCGCTCAGATGGTCGGCCAACTCGACATCGTGGATGCCGTAATGTTCCAAAGGGAGCACGAAACGGGTGCGGTTCAAGTCGTCCTTGGTAATCTTGTTTTCGCGATAGAGTTCCCAAAGATGCTCGTTCAGTGGATGATACACTTCATGGAACTCGTGTGCGCTTGGTATTCCGAGACGCTTCAGGTCATACTTTTCGTATATGCGCTCGAAGGCCACCTCGGCGGCGGCATCGAAATCCCACAAGGTGCGGTCGAGGTCGAAAAAAATGTGTTTGTATTTTTTGGGACGCTTAATGATCATTTGCCTTTGCCATTCGAAGAGGGCCACGGCGGCGGCATGACTCACATTGAGTGAACGCGTGGGGCCAGGAACGGGGATGTAGACCACCATGTCGCATTGGGCGAGCAAGTCGCTGCTCAAGCCGTCGCGCTCGCTGCCTACGATAAAAGCCACATCCTCAGGGAGTTCGGTATCGTAAATACATGTCGCATTGTCGGCGGTCTCGATGGCCACAATGGTTTTGCTTTGGGGTACGAGCTTGCGCAGGTCGGTCTCCTCGCTGAAATACCAACGAATGTTGTCGCGGCTTGAGGCGGCGGCGCGACGCACCTTGCCGAGGCGGTGTTCTTCCTCGTTGCCCAAAAAGCATACTTCCGTCGCCCCAATGTTGTCGGCCAAGCGAATCATGGCTCCGATGTTGTCAGGGGTCATCAGGTGGTCGGCGATGACCATGGGATGCGGAATGTGTTCAAAAAGAAGCTCAGGCTTCTTGTCGGCAAACAAATCGTTGGATTTCAGATAGGTCATGGCGTGACGACGATTTTCTTGACAATGACTTGGCCGTTGATGTCGACCTTGAGGAGATAAACGCCTTTCGACAGTGTCCCGCAGTCGATTTGCAGGTCGCCCATGCTTTTGCCCGACCAGATTTGCTGCCCGATATTGTTGAAAAGGGCATATTGGAAAGGATAGTCGAAGCAGATGTTCAACCAAGTGCGGACGGGGTTGGGGAAGATTCGCAATTCACTCTCGATGCTGTCGACGCCCAGCGTGCTGATTTCGACGGTGGCGAAAGCGGGAAGCGACTGCCGTCCATCACTGTCGACGGCGGTGACGCTGTAGGTATAGGTGCCGAGGTTCAACAATTGTCTGAAGGTGGTCTCCTGTTGCGTGGCCACGGGAATTCCGTTGCGGCGGATAACGTAGCTGTCGTTCGGATTGTTGGCCTGCCAAGTCAAAGTAACTTCATTCTCAATCACTTGGCTTTCCACTTCCAAAGCCGGCAGGAAGGTGAACACTGACGCCGACGGGAATTGCACATCGTCGATCCAGCAACAATCGTCGCCGTAGCTGCCGCTGCTGTCCTTGTAGTAAATCCACTTGAACTTGTGGGTTCCGGCGGCCACTTCGAATGTCTCGCGGCTCCATTCGACCTCGCCCGACCATTCGCCCACGGCGGTGTTGTCGATATAGAAGGTGAGCCTGTCTTTGCTGGCCTCGGTGCACGTTTTCTTGAAGAAACTGATTTCTCCGTCCTCCGCCACATCCATCTGCACCTGCAAGGTGGTCAGGTTGGCATGGGTGATGGCACCCGTGCGGGCGCTGTAGGTTCCCGTGTTGGCCGTGCTGTTGTCGACGAACCAATCGCTGCCGCCCAAGGTTTGCCAATCGAAGGCCGAGAAGTCGCCCGTCTCGAAGGTTTCTTTGACGGACCCGATGTTGAGAAGCTCAACGCCTTCCAACGGATAGCCTTGTGCATCAAAGAGATACAAGACCTCGATGCTTGAGTTGGTTGGTAGCTGCGAAGTGGTGGTGAAAGTAGCCACCGTTGTGGCAGTGCTGCCTGCGGGAATGTTGCCAAACTGATGCCAGGCTTGTCCAAAGTCCAAATTGGACGAACTGCTGTACAACTGGAGCTGGACTTCGCGGGCTTCAGCCGATCCGATATTCTTGATGCCGACAAGAAGTTGTCCTGTCTCTCCAGGATTGACGGTTGACAATGTGCGGAATTCGGCCAAGGCGAAAGCCGGGGCGTGGAGCGTCATGCGGAATTGGCTGGTCCAGGTCTGGCTGCCTTGGGTGCAAGTGACGGTGAAATTGGCTTGACGGCCATCGACAATGTGGTCGTTGATGGCCATTTGGAAACCGCTGATTGTGAAGTCAGTCATGGCTTCTATGTTGGGAATGACGGACGTCCCATTGATGATTTCAACTTCAGGCGCATCGCAGCCCAAAACGACCTGCACGTTGCTGGCGGGTTCGTTTCCGATGTTTCTCATGGTAAGGTCGAGGCTCACGGTTTCGCCATAGTCGGCCTGGCCGTTGGCGTCGTCGATGGTAAAGCTATTGAAGGTAAGGTAGGCCCCATTGGTGGGAATGACGTCGATGTCCCTCACTTCGGTGACCTTGTTGAAGCTGGTCACCACAAGGGTTGCAGTGCCCACCTCTTCCAGTGCCTCGAAAGTCAGGGTGCACTCTCCATTGAGGATGGGGGCGCAACTGATGACATTGCCTCCGACCGAAAGCGTGGCCAATGCGTAATCGGCATCGGCAGTGAGGTTGAGTTCGGTTTGCCCGAGGAAAATGGCTTCGGGCTGGCAAACGAGGTTCAAATTGGTGGGATTAGCCGTGCGCATCGTCAGGCTGGGATCGCCAAAGAGGATCCATGTGTTGTGGGTCTCGCCTTGGTCGGACGGATGCAGGTCGAGGATTTTCATGTTGCCGTTGAGCGAAGCGCCGCCAAGGGTGTGATGGTATTGGTCGGCATTGCGCCACTCACAGAGAATGTCGACCATCTCGTCCTGCCCCGTCATGGGTGGCTGCCACGGCTGCGAGGTCCAGCTGAACATGCCGCCGATGGCTCCCGTAGGTGCGCCCGTGACGGAATTGGTGGCACGCATCCAAACCTCCGCAAAACAAGGCTGGCTGTAGTTGAACTGCCCGTTGAGACAGGCCGTCGACCAGATGACCGGCCATTTGTAGTCGTTGGTCAGCGTATTGATTTGGCTGTTATTGAAGTTGCCCACAAACCAGCCCGTTTGCGAGCCGTGGTTGCAATAGTTGCAGATGCTTGCGCCCGCGTTGAAGTCGGCGCGAAGCATGGCCGCATTGGTGCCCACACCCACGCCATGGTAATGTTGCGAGACCTCGCTGTAGGTATAGTGGAGCAAGGTGTCACGAATGTATTCAATATGCTGATAGTCAGATTCTCCACCATTGTGTCCACTACCAGCGCCTTCGCTCGACCCGATACCGATGCCCTTGTCTAACCAATCGGCCTCGGCGGTGATGTCGCGCTCGTAATAGATCACTTTGGCGACTTGGTTCTGCACATCGGCCACACTCTCAACAGAGAAACGTCCCACGAAGACTTCGGGATAATAGTCAGTGCCTTCCAGTTGGCCAAACCAAATGTCGGATCCGCCGCCACTCATCATTTTCGGTGAGAGGTCGGCATAGTCGCCAACGAGAAGGACATAGCAAAGATTTTCCTCTGGATTGTTGTAATGGCTGAGAATGAACGCCTTGACTTGGTCGGGATTGTTGCCAATCTCGGCAAGATTGACCATCGTGGTCGGGCGGCCCGACTGGTTCTTCCAGTCTACGAAAGGCTGCATGGCTTCGAGGTATGCTGGCGGGCAGATGACTAACATCTCGCCCTCATCGGGGATGAAAGTGTATTTTTCGGCACGGGGCGCGTAGTTGACAAAACGGCTCCGATACATGATGTCAGTTTCGGGCGACATTTTGGCTTGGCCTGCCTTGCGAGCTAATTTCGGGTTGGCCCCTTTTTCGCCCGTCTTGCTCATGGTCAGCACCAGGCGTGTATAGACGCGCAAGGTCTTGCTGACCGGATTGTAGGCGAAAGGATAGACCATGATGTTCTGCCCACGGACATCTCGGAGGATATAAGGCGCTTCCAAACGAGCTTGAAAACCAGGGTAAAACGCATCGTTTCCATAGGCTTCGCCGTATCTGAAAGGCACATCGTCGGGGTCGATTTGACGACTCAGGTTGCCTTTTGACGGGGCGATTTCCACGCCTTCAAAGTCTTGGTATTCGGCCTTCTCGACTTTAACCGTCATCTCGTCACGGTCGCCAATCATCATTGGGATGGCGAAGAGCGGCAGGTCGGGGGCACCTTCTTCGAGCATGGAGGCCATTTTGGGAACCGTGATAATCTGTTGCGACCCATACGGCGTGGTTACGGCTTCCTGATAAAAGCCATCTAACGTAAATTGGATCGTGGAGCCCTGTTCGGAGGAGGCAAGCAACGCCAACTTAGGGGCTTGGGGCTGTTGGCCCTTTAGTGGAGTCCAACGCTGTGCCGACACTTGGACGACCAGCAATATAAAGCAGATGAATGTTGAAAGTTTCTTCATTTTCGACGGGAAATTTGGGGCAAAGGTACGCAAAAAAGCCATAGCGCGTCGCAGGATACCCCGAAAAAAAGGAAAACCGACAGCTTGCGCCGTCGGCTTTCACGAAAAAGTCAACCTATATCAGGAAATGACATTAGGCCTTCGAGCACGCCGAAGTTTGCCTTGTCGCGTAACATGCGCTTTGCCGCCCATAGTCTGTAACGATAATGCCGAGCTCAATCCACGTTGTCGTGGAGGTATGAGTTCTCGCCGCTGATGCCTTTTTGGGAGGCCGAATACTGCGACAGTTCATCGTCGGGATGGCTGATCTCGACGTTGCGGCGCAGGTAGGCAGGCTGGTTTTCGAGCTCTTCGAGGCCGCGGGCTGTCCTGAAGTTCATGCTCAGGGCACGCAGACGCTGTTTCTTGAGCTGTTCCTTCGGGTCGATTTCCTTGGCTTTCCTGGCCTCAAGCACAGCCACTTCCTTTTCGGCTCGGGCCTGGGTCTCCTCCTTGGTCATGATGCGCGAGGTGATTTCGAAGCCTTCGTCGTCGCTGCTTCCCGAACGGAACGGGTTGTCGAACACCCGCACTGTTGGACGCTCTTCTTCGTGCCTGAAGGTTTGAGGCGTTTCGCGGACGGGGGCTGCCGGCACGGGATTGGCCATAGGCTCATAGGGGTCGGCATCTAAAGGGGTCGGCCCTTCGAAAGGCTCAAAGGGGTCGGCTTCTAAAGGGGTCGGTTCTTCGACAGGCTCAGGGACCTTAGGCTCAGGAGCCTTGGCCGTTACGGGGGTGAACAAAGGATGCACAGTCTTCTCCTCATGCCTCACTTGGGCCTGCTCCACCGCCTTTTCTGGGGCGGGCTGCTCTGCCTTAGGGGCTTCAACAATGGGCTTCACCGTTTCGTTTTGGGGTGCTTTGGGCTGGCTTTCCTCACCTTTGATGGTGCCATCAAGGCCGTAGACCTTCTTGGGTGCCACAGGAGCATCGGTGGTGTTTTGTTTCTCATTCAAGACTGCCGTATAGGGTTTGGCATCATGGTTGAAACCTGTGGCAATCAGGGTGACGCTGAGGGCTTCGCCAAGGCTTTCGTCGGTGCCGTTGCCCCAAATGACGTCGGAGTTGTTGCCGCAGGCGTTTTGGGCAATCTCAAGGATTTCGTCGACCTCGTCCAACGAGACTTCGTTGGTGCCCGAGGTGATGTAGAGCAGGATGTTTTTCGCGCCTTCGATGTTCGAGTCGTTGAGCAAAGGCGAATGGATGGCATCCTTGATGGCTTTTTCGGCTCGGCCTTCGCCTTCGGCAGTACCCGATCCCATGATGGCCTTGCCGCTGTCTTTCATCACGGTCTTCACGTCTTCGAAGTCGACGTTGACATAGCCTGGCACGGTGATGATCTCGGCAATGCCGCGTGCAGCGGTGGCGAGCACGTCGTCGGCTTTCTTGAAGGCTTCGGATAGCTTCATGTTGCCGTATTGGTCGCGGAGCTTGTCGGTGCTGATGAGGATGAGCGTGTCGACGCATTTCTTCAGCTCGTCGATGCCGGCCAAGGCTTGCAGCTTGCGGCGACGGCCTTCGCGCTCCATCGGCATGGTGACAATGCCCACGGTGAGAATGCCTTTGTCTTTGGCCAATTTGGCCACTACGGGAGCGGCTCCCGTGCCCGTGCCGCCGCCCATGCCGGCGGTGACAAACAGCATCTTGGTTTCGTCGTCGAGCAGGGCGTCAATCTCGTCGCGGCTCATTTCGGCGGCCTCGCGCCCAACGTTGGGGTCGTTGCCGGCACCCAACTCGCGCTTGCCGAGATGGACGGTGGTCTTCACGTTGCTCTTCAGCAGCGCCTGGTGGTCGGTGTTGCAAAGGACGAAGTCGACACCTTGAATGCCTTCCTCCATCATGTGGTTGACGGCATTGCCTCCGCCACCGCCCACGCCGATGACCTTGATATAGTTGGGCTTCTCCACACCGACGGGCTTGAACAACTCGTCGCGTTCGTTATGCGTTGTATAATCTTCTGCCATGGTATTGTTTTTTTGGGTTATTCAATGTTGTCGGGGGTGAAAAACTCAGTCAGCGAAGTGACGATCTTCTTCAGGTCAAGGCCTTTCTTCCTCGGCTTTTTCTGGCTGGATTCGTCAATTTCTTCCTTGGCCTCTTCCAATTCGGTTTCGGCGGCGACAACCACCTGAGGCTCAACGATGCCTTTTCTCCTCTTCTCGGCGGCGGCAGAGGCTTGCAGGAACTCGTCGTGCTCCATGCGGGCGATGGTCTCGATGACGATACCGATGCCGGTGGAATACATGGGACTCGAAAGCTCTTTCATCTCCGTTTGGTTGAGGTGCTCGTTGGGATAGCCGATGCGGACTTCCAGCCCAGTCTTGAACTCGGCCAGTTGCTGGATGTGGCGCATCATGGCTCCGCCACCCGTGAGCACGATGCCGGCAATGAGCTGGTTGTCGGACTTGGCTTTCTGGATCTCGTAGTTGACCAACTCGAAAATTTCCTCCAAACGGGCTTGGATGATGTGGGCCAAGTTCTTGAAAGAGATTTCCTTGGGGTCGCGGCCACGGATGCCGGGGATGGAGACCACCTCGTCGTCGCGGTTCTCGCTGGCCAAGGCCGACCCGAACTTCACCTTCACCTCCTCGGCGTAGTGCTTGATGATGGAGCAGCCGGTGCAAATGTCGTCAGTGATGATGTTGCCGCCAAAGGGGATGACGGCTGTGTGCTGTATTTTCTTGCCCTTGAAGATGGCGATGTCGGTAGTGCCGCCGCCGATGTCCACGAGCACCACGCCAGCGTCTTTTTCCTCTTCGTCGAGCACGGCCTGGGCCGAGGCGATGGGCTCAAGGATCATGTAATCCATCTCCAAGCCAGCGCTTTGGATGCACTTGATGATGTTCTTGGCCGCCGAGGTCTGCCCGATGATGACGTGGAAGTTGGCCTCGATCTTGCTGCCCAACATGCCGACGGGGTTGGTGGCCAACTCGCCGTCAACGTAGGTGTCCTGCCGGATGACGTCGATGATTTCCTCGCCAGGCGTCATGTTGATCTTAAAGGTGTCGTTGCGCAAGCGTTCCAGCTCGGCCTCGGTGATTTCGGTCTCGTGGTTGTCGCGCATCATCACGCCACGGTGTTGCAGGCTCTTGATGTGCTGTCCGGCGATGCCCACGCTGACGCGATTGATTTCCACACCCGCCTGGTCGGAGGCCTGCTTGACCGCCGTCTTGATGGCCTCGACCGTGTCGAAGATGTTGGTGACCACGCCCCTCCTAACACCGGTGGAGATGGTCTTGCCGTATCCAAGAATCTCTATTTTCCCGTTGTCGGACTTCTGGCCGACGATGCAGGCCACCTTGGTGGTGCCGATGTCTAATCCGACGATGATTTTTCCTTCGCTCATAACATTATCGTTTTGTACAGACTATTTGGTTTTTATAATTCAGATTGATTGTATTCAAAATGTGGGTCTCGGGCTTGCCAAGACGTTGTTTCATAAAGATTTCCAAGCGACGCAGCTTGTCGGCGGCAAGGCAGGTGTCGCCCACGATTACACGGGCTTCGAGGCCGCGCACAGTCAGCTCAAACTCGTTGTGGCTGTTGCAATAAAGCTGCCCCACACAGTTTTTCATGAACGGGTTGTCCTCAATGGCCTTGTGCCAATAGAGGGCGTTGATGATGTTGCGGTCGCGGTCGAGGGTGTCGCAAAGGCGATAGGTGACCGAGTCGCTGGCAATGTTGAAGTTGCCGTTGGCGATGAGCACATAAGGGGTGTAGTTGCTGCTGGCAGGCACCACTACGCCATTGTCGGTCACATACACCGAATGGCCGTCCTTGCTGAAGACCCTGAAGCACGGCTCATATTCCTTGAAGCTGACGTTGAGCGTCCCGTCGAGGTCGATAAACGAGGCGTTGCTCTCAATCCACGGATTGTCTTCGAGATGGCGCTGGATGGCCACCATGTTGACCGTTCCGATGGAATGTTGGTTGCAGATGCCGACAATCTCGTCGCGCAGCTCGCTCCGCCTGACGAAACCGCTGTCGCTTTCGGGAACCAGGTTGACGGCTTTCACGGGCGCGTCAAGGTAGTTCTCGCGTGCGAAGACAAACAAGACGACGAGCGCGGCGGCGGTGACAACCCACAATACTATGCTTAAGATCTTCTTTACCATGTCTTTATCAGTTTTTCGAGGGGTTCAACAAAACGGTCGATGTCGCCGGCGCCCATGGTGATGAGCAGCTCAGGCTTCTCGCTTTCTATCATTCCGACAAGCTCCGACTTCGTGCAAACGCGCTTGTTTTGCATCTGCACCTTATTTAATAGTGCCTCCGAGGTGATGCCTTCGATGGGCAGCTCGCGGGCGGGATAGATGTCCAAAAGAATCAGTTCGTCGGCCAAAGCCAAAGCGGTGGCAAACTCGTCCATGAAGTCGCGGGTGCGGCTGAACAGATGGGGTTGGAACACCAAGGTGATGCGTTTTCCTGGGAACGCAGCCCTGACGGCATTGAGGCACGAACGGATTTCCTCTGGATGGTGGGCGTAATCGTCGATGTAGCAATGCTTTTCGTTGTTTACGCGAACATCGAAGCGACGTTTCACGCCTTTGAACGAAGCCAAAGCCAAGGCGATGTCGTCAGGCGCAATGCCGACCTGCCTCGCAGCGATGAAGGCGGCAGTGGCGTTCATCACGTTGTGGTCGCCAGCCATGGGCAGCCTGACCTCGGTCCTATGACCCTCGCCCACGATGATGAAATCGGTGATGCCTTTCGCCGACTTGACGACTTCGGCCCGATAGTCGCACGATGGACCAAAGCCGAAACGGACGACTTGGTTGGCTTCTATGGCCAACCCTTCCTTGACGATGACCTTGCCATCGGTGAGTTGGGCGAAGTCGTTGAAGCCCTTCACGAGATGCTGGCGGTCGCCGTAGATGTCCAAATGGTCGGCATCGATGGAGTTGACGATGCTGACATTGGGGTGGAGACGCAAGAAGGAACGGTCGAACTCGTCGGCCTCGGCTACCAATAGGCTTCCCTCGCCCTTGCCCAAGAGCAGGTTGCTCCCGAAGTTGTTGGCGATGCCTCCGATGAAGGCGGTAGTGTCTTTCCCGCAGGTGTGCAGGATGTGGGCCACCATGGCCGTGGTGGTGGTCTTGCCGTGCGTGCCGGCCACCGCGATGGTGAAATGGCGTTCCGAAATGCGTCCCAATGCCTCGGAGCGTTTCATGATGGGGAGGTTGCGTTGGCGCAGCACCTCAAACTCCTTGAGGTCGCTGGGGACGGCAGGGGTGTAGACGACAAACTCAATGAGGGCAGGCAATAGTTCGGGCCTATCTTCATAATGGATTGCCATGCCCTCATTTTCCAACTGTCGCGTAAGAGGAGAAGGCGTACGGTCGTACCCGGCAACGGTATGGCCAAGGCTTCGATAATAACGGGCCAAGGCGCTCATACCGATGCCACCGATGCCCAATAGGTAAACCGTATGTCCTTCTCTTTTGTTCATTTTGTGTCCTTAACTCTAAACTCTAAACTTTCAACTACTCTAAACTCTAAACTCTAAACCCTCAACCCTAAACTCTCAACTATAACATCAACAATATCATCCGCCGCGTTTGGTCGGGCAAACAGCCGGATGTTTGTCCTAAGCGTCAGTCGCAAATCCTCGTCATTGGCCAAGAGCAGCAACATAGCCACAAGGTCTTTCTCCGTGTCGGCATTGCGCACCATGAGGGCGGCCTTGGCATCCACGAGCTGTTGTGCGTTTTTGGTTTGATGGTCTTCGGCTGCGGTGGGCAGCGGCACGAAGATGACCGGTTTCTGCACCAAGGCCAACTCCGAAATCGACATGGCACCGGCACGCGAAACAACCATGTCGGCCAAGCCGTAAGCCAAGTCCATGCGGTCGATGAAAACGACGGGCTTCACTTTCTCTTCGAGCCTCAAAGCCTCAACTTCTTCCATCGCTTGCTTGAAATAAGACTTTCCCGTCTGCCAGATAAGCTGCAAGTTCGACTCCTTGAAAGCCGAAAGTTTGGCGCTGATGCCCTTGTTGATGCCCAAGGCGCCTTGGCTGCCGCCCACAATCAGGGCAACGGGCATGTCGGGGTCGAGGCCGAAAAACTCGGCGGCATCTTCACGGCTGCCTTTGAGCGCGATGTTGGCCCTCAACGGGTTGCCGGTGAGGTGTATCTTCTCGGCAGGAAACCATTGGTCGAGATGGTCGTAGGCCACGCAGATGGCTTTGGCCTTCTTGCCCACGTTGCGGTTGGTCTTTCCGGGATAGGAGTTCTGCTCCTGAATCACGGTCGGGATGCCTAACCAGTTGGCGGCCTTCAGCGTAGGACCGCTGGCAAAGCCGCCCACGCCAATCACCACGTCGGGCTTGAAACGCCTTAGGATGCCTATGGCTTTGGCCATGCTGCTAACGAGCTTGAAAGGCAGGCTCAACGCCGAAGCGTCCTTGGTGAACCCGCTGATCCACAGCCCTTCGATGCGATAGCCCGCCTTGGGCACACGCTCCATCTCCATGCGACCTTTGGCACCGATAAACAGGATTTCGGCTTGCGGAAAGCGCCTTTTCAAGGCATCGGCAATGGCAATGGCGGGAAAAATGTGGCCGCCCGTGCCTCCACCGCTAATCACGACTTTCAGGTTCTCTTTCATCTTCAATGGGTTCTGTAAGTGATTCTATTTCTTGTTCTTTGTTCATGGCTTCGTCTTCCATGTTGCGGGTGACGCTCAAAATCATGCCCAGCACAATTCCCGTGGCCATCAGCGAGGTGCCTCCCATGCTGACGAAAGGCAGCGGCTGTCCCGTCACAGGCAGCAAACCGATGCTGACACCCATGTTGACCATGGCCTGGAAGATGATGAGGAAGCCCAAGCCAAAGGCCATCAGCGAGCCAAACGTGAGCGGCCGCTTGATGACGATGCGAAGCACCCTCGTAAACAGTATGACATAAAGCAACAGCACGACGACTCCTCCGACGAGGCCATACTCCTCGATGATGATGGCATAAATGAAGTCGGAATAAGGATGCGGCAAGAAGTTGCGTTGCTCGCTCTTGCCAGGGCCTTTGCCGAACAACGAACTCGAAGCCACCGCAATGTCGGCATAGGTGCGTTGCATGTGCTTGTCGTCGAAGGGATCCACCTTCTCCTTGTCTTCGCCCATCGACTTCAGTCGGTTCGACCAAGTCTGGATACGGTTCTGTTTTTCCTTGAAGACGACCTCCTTCGCCTCGCCTATCACCAGCTCCTGCTGTGCGGCGCGACGGTGTTTGTTCTCCACATTGGTCTTGATGGCATCGAAGGCCAAATAGCAGCCCATGCCAACCACACAAAGCCCGACGAGCGAGAGCAGATGGAGGAATTTCACCCTTCCGATGAAGAGCAACACCATGCACACACCAACCAAAATGACGGCGGTGGAGAGGTTCTCGGAGAAGATGAGCGCGGCAGTCACCAAGATGGGAAGCCCCAACTTCAGGAAAAAGTCCTTGAACTTGTAGACCGAACCTTCCATCATGATCAGTTGGCGGGCAAGGTAGGTGATGAGGATGATCTTGGCCATCTCGCTGGGCTGGAACGAAAAACCACCAACGTTGATAGAACGGCTGGCGTCGTTGATGTTGCGGCCAAACACCAAGGTGTAGAGCAGCAAGGCCAGGCAAGGAATCATCAACAGCAGCGCGATTTTCGCATAGCGCTTATAGTTGAGGTTCGCGGCGGCAATCATCATCACGAAACCGAAGACCAACATGCCCAAGTGCTTCATCAGCACACGGCCGGTATTGCCTTCGTATTTCGAGACCGCCAAGGCACTGGTGGCGCTGTAGACCACAATCAGCGAGATGATGCCCAAGATGAGCGCCACAATCCAGATGACCTTGTCGCCTTTCAATATTTTATTGACGATGTTCATTTTGCAATCTTTTCACGTTGTCGATGAAACTGTCACCACGCTGGGCAAAGTCCTCCCCCATCGCCGACTTGCAGGCAGGCGAGAACAACACGATGTCGTCGCTCGCGGCCAGCAATGCGGCGGTTTTTACGGCCTCTTCCATGTTGGCGGCTTCATACACTTCGTCCACTTCCTTCACGAATGCCTTCTTCAGCCTTGCGTTGCCTTCGCCGATGCAAACCATGGCACGCACTTTCTTTTTGACCTCTGGCTTCAGGTCCCTGAAGTCGGCCATGCTGTCGTCGCCTCCCGCAATCCAAACCACAGGTTTCACGATGTTTTGGAAGGTGAACCAGGTGGCGTTCACGTTTTCGGCACGCGAGTCGTCGTAATACATCACTCCGTCGACGGTGGCGATGTATTGCTGCCGGTGACTGATGGTGTTCAAGTCGCTGAGGCTCTGCTTGATGCTTTCCTTCCTGATTTGCAAGATCTGTGACGATATGCTGGCAGCCATGCTGTTCGACTGCCTCTGTCGCGTGTTGGTCAATTCTTCAAAATAAGTCATGGTTCTTGTATTGTTTGGGTTGATTTATCGGATTTTGAACGTAAGCAGGGTAAACGCCGCCAAAAGGATGGTGACAATCCAGAAACGGATGGTGATTTTCACCTCGTGGTGGACCATATTGTGTCCCTCGCCGTGGCCTTTGAAGGTGACGGTCGAGTTGGGCCATGTTTTCTTGAAGGCGCTGTAGCTGGTGCGGAAATGGTCGTGCACCGGACCTTTTTTCCAGATTCTGTGCTTTTTTCCAGTCTTAACGAAGAGTTTCACGTCGAGGTCGGAGAGGATCTCTAAGAGGAACACGCCGCAAAGCAAAGGCAGCAGCAACTCCTTGTGCATGATGATGGCAGCCACGGCGATGATGCCGCCGATGGTGAGGCTGCCCGTGTCGCCCATGAAGATTTGGGCTGGGAAGGAGTTGAACCAAAGGAAACCGATGAGGGCTCCCACAAAAGCGGCCAAGAACACCACAAGCTCTTCGCTGCCAGGAATATACATCAAGTTTAGATGGCTCGCTGTGACCGCATTACTCGAAATATAGGCCAAAATCATCAGTGTCAGGCCGATGATGGCTGAGTTGCCCGAAGCCATGCCGTCCATGCCGTCGTTGAGGTTGGAGCCGTTGCTGACGGCAGCCACGACAAAGACGGTGAGCAGCACCAAGAAAATCCAAGCCAAGTTGTACATCCACTTGGGGCCAGCCCAACGGAACAGGTCGGCATAGTTGAGGTTATGGTTCTTCACAAACGGGATGGTGGTCTTTGTCGACTTCACATCGGGACTTTTGACCACAATCTCCTTGTTGTCTTCGATTTTCACTTGCACCGTCTCGTTGATTTGCACAGCTGGGCTGAAACGCAACGTCAGGCCGACGATGAGGCCGAGCAAAATCTGTCCACCCAGTTTCACTTTGGGCTTGATGCCGTCTTTCTTGTGCTTGAAGGTCTTGGTATAGTCATCGGCAAAGCCTAAAACGCCAAGAATCAATGTGGTGGCAATCATCAGCAAGGTGTAGACGCTGTGGAGTTTGCCAACCAACAGCACGGGGATCAGAATGGCCGCGATAATGATGACGCCGCCCATGGTGGGCACGCCTACTTTGTTCGTGTTGTAAGGATCGATTGAAGCATCGCGCTGGGTCTCAACGACTTTCTTACGCTTCAACATCTTGATGAACCAGTTGCCAAACCAAACGGCCACCACCAGCGAGAGAATGACCGCAACAGCGGCACGGACAGTGACGTAGTTGAAAACGCCTGCGCCCGGAAAATCGCGTTGGTTCAGATAATTGAACAGATAGTATAACATGCTTTATGCCTCCTTGAATGCTTCCGACAACACTTCCTTGTCGTCAAAATGGTTCTTTACTCCGTTGATTTCCTGATAGTTCTCATGACCCTTGCCCGCCAAGAGGATGATGTCGCCTTTTTTGGCCAAGGCCACGGCGGTGCGTATGGCCTCGCGGCGGTTGGTGATGCTGAGCACTTTGCCACGGTCGGCATCGGCCACTCCTGCCTTCATCTGGCGGATGATCTCGTCGGGGTCTTCGTTGCGTGGATTGTCGCTGGTGAAAATGACGCGGTCGCTCAGCTTGACGGCAACGGCGGCCATCTCAGGCCGCTTGGTGGCATCACGGTTGCCACCGCAGCCTACTACTGTAATGAGCGTCTCCTTATGGCAACGCACATCGTTGATGGTCTCCAGCACGTTCTCCAAAGCATCGGGGGTGTGGGCATAGTCGACGATGCCGACAATGCCGCTCTCGGAATGCACCATGTCGAAGCGTCCGTTGGCACCACGCAACTTGCTGATTTCCACAAGAAGCTCATTTTTGTCGAAACCCAAGGCGACCGCTGCGCCATAGATGGCCAATAGGTTGCTGGCATTGAAGCCGCCCACCAATTGGGTGAACACCTCAGTGCCGTTCACCTTGAGCAGCATCCCGTCGAAGTGACTCTCCATGACGATGCCTTTGAAGTCGGCGTCGTGTTTCAGGGCGTAGCTCAGTTTCTTGGCTCGGGTGTTCTGCAACATGAAAGCGCCATTCTTGTCGTCGAGGTTGGTCAGGGCAAAGGCGGTGGCTGGCAGGTCGTCGAAGAATTTCTTCTTGGCGTTGCGGTAGTTGGCCATCGTCTTGTGGTAGTCGAGGTGGTCGTGGGTGAGGTTGGTAAAAATGCCTCCGGCGAATCGGAGTCCGGCAATGCGTTCTTGTGCCACGCTGTGGGAGCTTACCTCCATGAAAGCGTATTCGCAGCCCTTTTCGACCATCTGGTGCAACAGGTCGTTGAGCTCGATGGGGTCGGGAGTGGTGTGCGTCGAAGGGATGGCATCGCGGTTGACGATGTTCTCGATGGTGGACAGCAGTCCGCAGGTGTAGCCCGCGTCGGTGAAGAGCCTATATAATAAGGTGGCGATGGTGGTCTTGCCATTGGTGCCTGTCACACCGACCAATTGCAGTTTTTCCGACGGGTTGCCGAAGAAATTGGAGGCACCCACGCCCAAAACATAGGCCGAATTGTCGACCTTGATGTAAGTGACGCCGTCGGTTTTCTGGCTTGGCATCTTTTCGCACACGATGGCCGTGGCGCCTTTCCCGATGGCCTTGTCGATGTAGTCGTGACCGTCAACTTGGGTGCCTTTGACGGCGAAAAACAACGTGCCCGGCTCCACCTTTCGCGAGTCGAAGGTGATGCCTTGGATGTCGAGGTCTTTGTCGCCCTCAATCTCCAAAAGGTTGCAGTTGACCAATATCTCCTTGAGTTTCATTTCTTTTCCAATTTAAGTTGCATGACTTGGTTAGGCTTCAGCGTGTCGCCGGCGTGCAGCGATTGTTCCTTGACCGTGCCTTGGCCGCTGAATTGCGTCTTGATGCCCATATTCTCCAAAAGGTAGATGGCATCGGTGACGTCCATGCCAACCACGTTGGGCACGATGTTGGAGGCCAGTTGCGCCTCGCGTATGCTGATTTGTCCATCCTGACCGCTTTCCACGGTGACCCACTCGCCGTTGATGGCGAAGTCGCTGAAGTCGCGGGCGATGCCGTTCAAGTAGCTCGAAGCCTTGTCGTGATGTGCCAACACGGGGCCGAAGCCCGTCTCGACGGGTGCGACAATGCTGTCGTCTTCGCGGGTGCCGATGCGCGTGGCATACACCTTCTCGGCGATTTCCCTGAAGCCAGGTGCCGAAACACCGCCAGCCGCCCACTTTGCGCCACGAGCGCGACTCACCATGACGATGCAACTGTAGCGCGGCTTGTCGGTGGGGAAGTAACCCACAAAAGTGGTGTTGTAGAGCTTGCGGCCAATGCCAGGCTCGTGGTAGGCATAGCCCTGCACCTTGTCGTAATATTGTGCCGTTCCTGTCTTTCCGGCCACACTCACCACGCAGTCGGCAAACTGGCGCTTGGCCGTGCCTCTGATGGCCACGCCCTCAAGCATGGTTTGCAGCTTCTCGATGGATTCGGGCGAGGCGATGTGCTCGTTGAGGACGATGGGGGCATATTTCTCGATGGTCTGGTTGCCGCGACGTATCTCGCTGACAAACTGTGGCTTCATCATTCGGCCACCGTTGGCGATGGCGTTGTAGAGCGTGAGGAGCTGCATGGGTGTCACGTTGACCTCGTAGCCTATCGACATCCACGGCAACGACACATTCGACCACAGTTTCCGTCCGTCCTTGGTCTTGTCGTTGGGGTGCTTGATGACGGGTTGCGCCTCACCGGCAATGCCCGTCCCTATTTTCTTGTTGAGACCCAATGCGTAAAGGCCATCAACGTATTTCTCGGGATGTGCCGCGAAAGCCTTGGTGACGAGCACCGCCGTGCCTTTGTTCGACGACTGCTCGATGACCTCCTGCACAGTGCAGATGCCGCCTTTGGCAAAGCTGTGGTCGTCTTTCATCACGCGGTTCGAGAACTTGATGGGTCCCGTGCCAATGTTGACAAGGTCGGTGAGTTGGGTCTTCTCGTTGTGGTTGAGCAGCACCACCATCGAGGCGATTTTGAAGACCGAACCTGGCTCGTAACGCTCGGCCAAAGCCACGTTGTACGACTCCTCGTATTTGCCCGTCTCGTGGTTGAGCCTCAGGTTGGCCAAGGCCTTCACATAGCCCGTTTCCACGTCCATCAGGATGGCGCAGCCCTGTTCGGCCTTGTTGGTCGTCAAGGTGTTGTTGAGGGCACTCTCCACAATGTCTTGCAGCTTGATGTCGAAAGTGGTGATGACATCGTCGCCGTTTTTGGCGTCCACGTCTTCGTCGGAACCTACCGGCATCCAATCGCCGTGGTGGATGCGACGCACCAACTGTTGGCCGTTTTGGCCTTTCAAGTATTGGTTATAGGCACCCTCGATGCCGAAATAATAGCCTTTCTGCTCGTTGGCCATGCCAAGCATGAGGCTGGCCAATTCCTTATAGGGATGCTCGCGGCGGATTTTCTTTTCCTTGATGATGCCACCTTTGTAGATGCCACGGTTGAAGATGACGAACGTCTCCATCTCGCGCAGCTCGGCTTGCGTGATGTTGAGGGCAATCTTGTAGTGGCGATTCTTCTTGGCCTTGCCTTCGGCGAAGAAAGCCTTCCACTGGGCGGCGTTGCGCTTCGGGAAAAGACCTGCCATCTGGCGGCAAAGCGAGTCGATGTTGTCGGCGAAAAATGCCGAATCCACGGCCTTGTAGTCGAAATAGACGTCATAGAGCGGAACCGAGGTGGCCATGAGTTGGCCGTCGCTCGAGAAAATGTTGCCGCGCGAGGCTTCCAACGTCCTCACTCGGTATTCGCGCTGCTCGGCGCGTTCCAACAGTTCGCTGTTGTCCTTGGTCTGCATCACGATGATCTTGGCGATGACGGCCACGCCGAAAATCAGGACCAGGACATAGACCAAGTAGGTCTTCATCAATGTGTCGGTTTTCGGGTCGGTCTTCATGGTTTCACGGTGTTAGAGGGTTCGTCGTTTGTTTCAAGGCGTTTCAGCGGCTCGGTGGCTTCTTTCATGCCGGTGCCGGCCAGCTTTTTGGCCAACACTGACTGCTTCGAGGCTTCCATGATGGCCGATTTCACTTGGACGTATTCCACCTGAAGGTCGTTCAAGCGTTTGGTGGTGCGCGTCAGTTCGCGGTTCCTCTCCTCGGCGATGTAGGTGTTGGTGATAACAGCCATCAGCAGCAAAGTGACGTAAACCATGAAAGGGAACTGCTTCGCAAAGGTCTCCTTCACGAGAAACTTGCCGCCCAACACCGACATGACGTGCTTGCCGCCGTTCTTTTTCTTCTTGGTCTCTTTCTTCTCTTCTTCCATGGCGATTATCTCCTTTCCGCGATCCTGAGTTTGGCGCTGCGTGCCCTGCCGTTACGTTCAATTTCCTCGTCGGAGGGAACGATGGGCTTGCGCGTAATGATATGATAAGGTGTGATGAGGTTGCCGTAAAAGTCCTTCTCCTCCTTGCCATCGGCATTGCCAGTCTTCATAAAGTTCTTCACGAGGCGATCTTCGAGCGAGTGGTACGACATCACCACAAGCCTGCCGCCCGGCTTCAGCACATCGGGGCATTGGCCGAGGAACGCCGTAAGTGCCTCAAGCTCTTGGTTCACCTCGATGCGCAAGGCTTGGAAGAGTTGGGCCAGCACCTTGTTTTCCTTGCCACGGGGCAAGCGGCGCTGCACGGCAGCCTTTAGCTGTTCGGTGGTCTCGATAGGTTCGTTGGCACGGGCCACGACGATGTCGGCAGCGACGAGCTGGGGCTGTTGCATCTCACCATAAAGCCGGAAGATGCGAGTGAGGTCGGCCTGGTCGTAGGTGTTGACCACGGTGGCCGCGTCGTTAGGGGTGAGCTGGCTCATGCGCATGTCCAACGGGCCGTCGAATCGGGTGGAGAAGCCTTTCTCGGGCGTGTCGAACTGATGCGACGAGACGCCCAAGTCGGCAATGACGCCGTCAACCTTCGCGCCGCCCTGGTAGAGCTGTATGAAATTCTTGAAATATTTGAAGTTCTGGGGGATGAAGGTGAAACGCTCGTCGTCGAAGGCGTTGGCAGCGGCATCCTCGTCCTGGTCGAAAGCGTAAAGATGGCCCGTGGTGAGACGTTCGAGGATGGCCCGCGAATGGCCACCGCCGCCAAAGGTGACGTCGACATAAACGCCGTCGGGACGGATGTCAAGTCCACCGATGCACTCGCTTAACATGACCGGATCGTGATACATAGCAGCCTCCTCCTTCTTTACTTTAGTTGATGTTCTCGCTCAAGAGGTCGAAGAACTCTTCGTCGCTCAGGTCTTCGTTGAGCGACTGCTCATACAGGTTCTTGTCCCAGATTTCCATCTTCGTCGTCACCGAGGTGATGACGATGTCCTTGACGAGCGAGGCCTTTTCGGCAAGGTCCTTGGTGATGAGCAGGCGACCGCTGCCGTCAAGTTTCACGAAACGAGCGCCCGCGTTGTATTTGCGCATGGCGGCCTCCTGCTTCTTGTTGAACTGGCTGAACTTGGAGCGCAACTGGTCTTGCACCTCGTCCCAGTCTTTCTTGGTGTAAAGTTCAATGCAGTGGGCATGCAACCCCGGACGCAGCACGAAGCCTTCCTCGACCTGCTCGCCCAGTTGCTCCTTGAACTCGCTGGGGACCAAAACCCGCCCCTTCGCGTCCAATTTGCAGTTGTAATGTCCTACCAAATAGCTCATTTTTCGTTTCGTTGATTTTTCAGCTGCAAAGATATACACTTTCTCCCACTTCTTGACATTTTCAGACACAATTTTTTTATTATGAGTTTTCAACATGGATTGTTGATAACCCTGTTGATAACCCTGTTCACTTATTGTTAACAATTTATGTTTCAAGGTCGTCTTGAATGTTAACATCAGGCAAAAAAGCGGGTTTTTCACGCCGTCAGGTGCGAAAATTCGACAAAATCAGGGATAACGTTTTTCTTTTTACTATTTTTGCCGATTGTAGAGAATCCTTTGACTATGGAAACGGAACAAAGCAACCTCATCGACCTCAGGAAAATCTTCACGGCCAAGGTGCCGAAGCTGATGAAACACATGCCGGAATGGCTGTTTCGCAAGATCCAGCGACTGCTTCACGAAGACGACATCAACGAGATCCTGACGAAGTATGCCGACAAGGATGGCCTCGACTTCATCAATGCGGTGGTGGCCGACTTCAACCTTGAGGTGGTGTTGAAAGGCGTCGACAACCTGATGGCGAGCAAGCGCGTCTTGGTGGCCTCCAACCATCCCTTGGGCGGCCTCGACGGCATCGCCCTCATCGGCGCGGTGGGCAACCATCGTGGCGTGACGCTGACGCCCGTCAACGATTTCCTGATGTTTGTGAAAAACCTGCGTCCGATCTTCATCCCCGTCAGCAAGGTGGGCAACGCTACGGCCAACCGCGAGGAGAACCTCAGGCTCTTCAACGAGACCTTCGCCGGCGATGCCACCATCTGCTATTTCCCCTTCGGCCTCTGCTCGCGCAAGACCAAAGGCGGCAAGATCATGGACCTCGACTGGAAAAAAACCTTTGTGACGAAGTCGAGAGCCTACCAGCGCGACATCGTTCCCGTCAACATCGAAGGACGCAACTCCAACTTTTTCTACAACCTTGCCCGTTGGCGCAAACGCTTGGGAATCAAGGTAAACATCGAGATGGCTTTCCTCGTCGACGAATTTTTCAAGCAGCGCAACAAGACGCTGACCATCAGCTTCGGCAAGCCCATCCCTTACCAGACTTTCGACCGACGTTTCACTGATGCGCAATGGGCCGAAAAGCTTCGCACCTTTTCCTACCAATTGGCCAACGACGCCAACCTGGTTTTTGACCCTCAAATTGAATACACGATATGACGAAAGATGTGATTGCACCCGTGTCGCTTGAGGCCATCATGGACGAACTGACCCGCGACAAGTTTTTCCGCAAGACGAACAATGCGGGCAACGAGATCTATATCCTCTCGGCCCACGACTCACCCAACATCATGCGCGAGATCGGACGCTTGCGCGAGCTGAGTTTTCGCGACTCGGGCGGCGGCACAGGCCTCGACTGCGACATCGACGACTTCGATACTCGCGACGAGAACTATTTCCACCAACTCATCGTTTGGAATCCCAACGACAAGGCCATTGTGGGCGGCTACCGGTTCTTGTTGTGCGACGGCCTCCCGCAAGACGACAAAGGCCAAGTCGACACGCCCACGAGCGAGCTGTTCCTCTATTCGCAGCGTTTCGTCGACGACTACCTGCCCTATACCATCGAGCTGGGACGCTCGTTCGTGCAACCTGCCTACCAGCCTTCCAAGAGCCTGTCAAAAGGGCTGTATTCGCTTGATAATCTTTGGGATGGCTTAGGGTCGCTCGTCGACATCTACCCCGAAGCCGAGTATTACTTCGGGAAGGTCACGATGTATCCCCAGTTTGAGCGGATGGCTCGCGACATGATTCTGTTCTTCATCCAAAAGCATTTTCCCGACAGAGATCATTTAGTGTGGGTGAAGCCCGAACTCGACCTGCCCATCCTCGCCGACCGCGAATGGCTCGAAAAGCTATTTGTGGGAGAGAACTACCGCGACGACTACAAAATCTTGGTAAAGCACGTGCGCGAACGCGGTGCCGCCGTGCCACCCTTGGTGAATGCCTACATGAACCTTTCGCCTACGTTGCGCTCGTTTGGCACGGCACTCAACCCAGGCTTCGGCGCGGTGGAAGAGACGGGCATCCTTATCACCATTAGCGACATGTTTGAGGAGAAAGTGAAGCGACACCTTATTTATGACATGAACGAAATTCCAGAACACCTTAAAATGCCATTCTATGCAAATTAACAAAGCCAATTTTTTGATGAGCAACACCCGATTCGAGTTTTTGCCCAACGACAACATTCCCGAATATGCTTTCATAGGACGCTCCAATGTGGGCAAGTCCTCCTTGATTAATATGTTAGTGCAACGCCGTGGGTTGGCCAAGACCTCATCGGTGCCAGGCAAGACAGTGGCCATCAACCATTTCATCGTCAACGATGCGTGGTATCTCGTCGACCTCCCTGGCTATGGCTATGCCCAGCACTCGAAAAAGACCCGCGAGCAATGGCGTATCATGATCAACAACTACATCACCCGCAGGCGTAATTTGGTGTGCACCTTCGTCCTCATCGACTCACGCATTGAGCCGCAGAACAACGACCTTGGCTTCATTGAGTGGCTTGGCGACAACCAGGTGCCTTTCTGCATTGTCTTCACCAAGGCAGACAAGGTCTCCCAGGCCGAACTCGACCGCAATGTGGAGGCTTTCAAGGCAAGGCTTTTGGAGAATTGGGAGGAACTGCCGCCTGTTTTCATCACATCGGCGGAGAAGAAACAAGGAAGGGAAGAAATACTGGATTATATTGAGGTACAGAATGGTATAGTCGCGAACCTAATGAACAGATAGCTAAACAGCATTTACCAATCATTATTTTTGTGGTAAATGCCATAAAAACAGAAAACCCCGCCAGCGGATGCTGGCGGGGATTCCGTTAAGGGAGGGCGACGAACTACTTTCCCACGCTTTCGCGCAGTATCATC
>OCTW011491573.1_pt1 | contig 138529 bp, 143 predicted proteins | sample 1539671 | NCBI WGS metagenome assembly OCTW01 (sample SAMN02144230, study PRJEB22623) | gut metagenome | biome: sheep rumen | host: Ovis aries | place: New Zealand | reverse complement strand
GTTTATAAACTGGAGAAGGTTGTTCAAACAGAGAAGTTCAATTCCGTGATAATGTCTCATCAGACCGGTGAGATAGGTCATAAGAAGTTTCTCTCAGAAAAGATGTGTGAGTACTTTGGAATTGAATATAAGCCAAAACTCATCATCTTCCCAGCTGATATCATTGCCTGGAGACAATTTGATCCTGAGAAAAAGGTCTTTGATAACCTAGACCTGAGTACTTACCCAACTTCCGCCTTGGAGGAATGGAGAGGATCAATTAGGTACATGGTGTTGAAACTTAGTGGTTTCAAGAATACCTCCGATAAGAATATAATTCAAACCCCGGGTGGTGACTTCTTGGATGCGGAACTCTTCCTCGTATCCCTCAGAATATCCATAAAGGATGATATTCAGGGAATAGGATCTTACCAAGGATACAAAAAAGGTGAAGACGTACCGTGGACTATGATAACAGGGGATTTTAAAGGATCGGAAAAAGTAAAAGAGTCGGACTTCATTGATATTGAAGGTAATATGTATATTATCATCCGACTAGTAAAAAATGGTGGTGGTATTTCTCCACTAGCATTAACAGGTCGTAAGGCAGGCGACATATTTGACGTTTCTTGGGACAATGCGTTTGGAATAAAACAGAGCGGAGAATCCGTACGTGAAACTTCTAAAAGTGACAAACGTCCACCAGAATACGCAGATAACATTTTTGAGAATAAAAATAATAGGTATTGGCGACTCATTGATCCCTCGTCGGTGGCGAAAGGGAAACAGAGTTATACCAAACTTAGACAAAAGAATTCCTAGCTGCCATACTTACGAAGGAATTCACTAGGGGAATTTAGGCCAATAAAGTCTGATTCCCCTTACCTTTGAGAAACAAAATAACAGGTAAAGCAAATGAAATTTAACAACAAAGAAATTAGTACCGATGAACTAGATCGGCTATTAAGTTCTAAGAAAAAAGAACTAGAAAAAGCAAATGCGGCAAGGCGAGAAATTAGTGCTTTCCAGGATAAGCTCATAGACGTAACACTAGAGCTGGATAAGTACAAGGTGCATTGCCGAAGAAAATATGCAGAAGTTAGAGAAACTGCTGAAAAACTAGAAATCCCCGCTCCATGGAAAGACTTCTGGGTTGGTGTTGAGACTAAAGCTGATGACTATTGGTTTGATTCCTTGGAGGCTGCCAATGGACTTATCGACAGGTACATAGATATACTATCGGACTGTGTCTTAGAGGCTGCCACCTGGAAGTGGGAAGCCAATGAGGCTGAACGTAGTCTTTGTTCAGCTATCTCAACTATCGATCGACAGAAAGCCAATGAGAGAATCCTCTATTCAAAAGACAAGCTAAAGGAGAAGATGGAGTTTAAGGAGATGAAAGCTTATCCTCTCTTCTCAGACCCCGAGCATGTCCGGAATTACTTTCACACAGCCATCGCACTATTTGTGGCTCGTGACTTGACGGATAGTCAGAAGTCCTTTTTTGGTGAACGTTATGGAGAGACTATTTCTAACCTAGAGGAATGCGAATTCACTACGGTTGGTGATGTTGATAAAGTGTTTAAAGATATCTCTGCCTGGAGCGGTATGGTAGTAACTCAAGAAAATATAGAAAGAACTGCATTCAACGAGGAACTTACCTTACTGAGAATATATGATGGAGAATCTACATTTCTTGATATAATATGAAAAAAGTAATTATAGTTTACCATCGAGTTGATTACGATGGGTTATTTAGTGCTGGGGTTGCTAAGTGGGCCCTAGCTAAAGAAGGTTATTGGGATGAAATTGAGATGTTAGGATGGACACACGGTGATCCTATGCCTAAGTTTGACGAGATGGAGTTCGATGCTGCCATCCTAGTTGATATATCATTCCCTCCCAACATTATGAAGTGGTTGAAAGGAAACGTAGATGTGATCTGGATTGATCATCATGTAACTGCCTTGAACCTAGCTGACAGCAATGGTTATAATGATATTGATGGTCTGAGACGAATCGGTCAAGGAGCATGCGAACTTACTTGGGAATTTTTTACCCGAGGAGCAAGACCGCCCATGACTATCCAGTACCTCTCTTCCTATGATGTTTGGGACCATTCCCGTTTTAACTGGGACATAGAGATCGTTCCATTCCAGCTCGCCCTAAAAGCACAGTACGGAATGAACTTCGATAAGATCTATGAAAACTTCGATAACTTCATGACTGACGCCTTCTCTATGGATCACATATTAGAGGCGGGCCGAATGATTAATGATTATGAGAAGCAGCAATTCAAGGCCGCTGTGAAAACGTATTCATTTCCCGTCACTGTTGCAGGGAAGTACAAAGGAATTTGCATCCTAACCAACAGCATGGGTTCTAGGATTTTTGAATCAGTTAAAGATGATTATGACATCTACATGACTGCTAATCGAAAAACCGATGAAACTACTGGCAGTGTGTATTTTACGCTTGGAATGTATATGGAAAATGGAAGGCTACCAGAATTTAACTGTGGCGAATACTTGCAAAGTCGCTTCGGAGCAGATAAAGCTGGAGGTCATGCTGGCGCTGCTGGTACTCAGTTGAACTTAGCTGATTTTGAGAAGCTAATAATGAAAGGGGAGATTTAAGGTCTTCCCCCTTCAAACCCTTATAAATGTGAAAACTAATAATGTAATAACGATTAACGATGATAATTGTTCCGGTTTTTAGTGAGTTTTAAGTAGTTTGTGTTTGTGTATACAGAGACGACAACATCTTTTGAAAGGAGGTGTCGAGTCCTGTATTTTTTTTACCGTCTGAAAAGTATATCAGCGCCTTATATATAGTAGAATAATTAAACGAAGAATATTATGGAAAATTATTTCAGAAAAAGGTATGAGGACTGGGCAAAGTTCGACATACAAAGACGTAAAGTCATCATTGAAATGGTAGGTTTCGTAAATGAAACTTGTCAATATTACGTACAGCGGCTGAAAAAGAGAACCATTAAGATGGATAAAAATGTCTCTTTTCAGTTTAACAATAAAGATACCGATGGAACGGTATATGAAAAAGAGAATATTCCGGAAGTAAAAAATACGGCCGGAGTTAATACGCTAATTTTACTTGCCGACGCACTCTTAGGGAGTACTTTAAATGGCAAGAATAATGAACTTAAAATAATTGCCAAGAAGTATGACAAAAGATGAAAAGAGGGTTGATAGATTACAATTTACCCTAATAGTCATGTTCATGTTTTGTCTATTTGGGTATAACCTGAACCCTAATAAACCTAAAAGTAGGGAACAGCGAGAAAAAGAGTGGTTAGAGGGAGCTATTGCATCCATTGGAAAATATAATGGACCAAACCCTGAAACCATAGAAGAAGAAGAGTGTTCATGGGAAGAGCCGACTATAAAGAAAACAATTAAGCTGGCTGCCCACAAGAGAAAGAAACACAAAGGAAGAGTAACTGTTACTCAATATAATCCAGTGGTGTCACAATGTGACGAAGATCCACTAATAACTGCGGATAATAGTAAAATTGACTTAGAAAAACTTAGACAAGGGAAGATTCGTTGGGTTGCCGTCAGTAGAGACTTACTTGATAGGTACAACTACGGTAATGTCATTGAATTAACCGTCGTCAAGGGAAATAGACGAATAAACGGTCGATACATAGTTCATGATACTATGAATCCAAGGTTCACTAATCGAGTGGATATTCTTACACCATTAGGAGCACCTATGGATATTTGGAGTGACGTTAGAATAAAAAAGATAGAGGAAGTATAAAATGCTTCCTTTTTCTTTTGTTCCCCTTACCTATGATATGATAGAAAATAGAGAATTAAAGTACAGATTTATTGAGGACATGAAACTTCCAATTACAGTTATGGAAGATGGTCCTTTTGAATACCTGGTGAACCTTTATGAGGGTATGTTTAAAACTAAGACCCTCTGGGATGAGATTCTCCAAGGAGTAGAGAAAGACTTTGGTGGAAATCCGAAGGCATTTATAGATTCCTACTTCCAAGGTCGAGAAGCTCTATTACAAGGTATCTTGCAGAGTCCTTGGTATGATGTTTTCAATAAGAAAGATCTCCAAGAGTACTCCGCTACGAACAAGGAGTTTGATTATATCCCCGAAAAACTCCCAAAGAATAATATCTATAATGAAAGTAAGGTAGGGCAATACTATCTGAGTATAGATATGTCTCGAGCTAATTACCAAGCCCTATCTTCTATCTCTCCAGACTTTTTCACAGGAGTTCCGGTCGGACCAGAGGAAGGTAAGAAACCTAAAGAACTCTACGACAAGTGGGTTGATGCTGTCATTGGGGATAAGTGTCCGGAGTCAGTAAAGAATTACATCAAGAAGAGTAAACACCTTAGAGTGGTTGTCTTTGGAAATACAAATCCCTCCAGACAGATGACTATTGAGAAGTGGATGATAACCAAGGCTGCTGGACCAATCAAAGAATTTATTGGAGATAAGGGAGAGATTATTACCCGTGATAACGACGAAATTATCTTCGCCCTAGGACCAGATCCAATAGAGATTGATTGGAAAGGCCTCTTAGAGGTTCGTGATTGGGTAGCTGCCGAACAACAGACCTACGTGAATCCTCAGGTATTCTTTCTGAAGTCAGTCGAATACAAGACAGTTACAGATCAGAGTGTCAGAGCATATCTCAAGGAGTTCTCTGACGGAACCTATGAAATGAAAGGAGTGACGAAGAATTATATGGCTCAGATCTATGAAGACCTACATGGTATTCCTCCTCAGCCTGACGATTACGACCTCCTATTCTACTTTGAAAACCGAGAACCAGTTAAATTTTTAAATAGAATAACAAGAGTATGCTAACTATTATCATTGCAGTAATACTTTACCTAGTATTTGGAATTTGGGCTCTAATTGTAGGAAGAGTCTTAGTTGAAGGAGCTGATTCTTGGTGGAAAAGGAATCTAATCCCAGTTGGAGCATGGTTATTCTGGCCAGCAGTTATGGTAGCAGGAGTTGTAGTATTATGTTACATTATTGCTAATAAGTGATGGCTAAACTCCTACTATTTATGATTCTAGCACATATCATTGATGATTTTGTGTTACAACCAATCTGCCTGAGTAGTATGAAACAGAGATGTTGGTGGGAAAAGAACGCCCCCGACGATCTTTATAAGAATGACTATAAAATGGCACTAGCTATCCATAGTATATCGTGGTCAATCATGATTCTTTTTCCATTCTTAGTCATAACTTGGGGATGGGAGGGAATTAATGAGACGGTAACTGTAATATTTGTATTAAATGCAACGGCGCACTACGTAGTAGATGATCTAAAAGCAAATCAAAAAAAGATTAGTCTTTGGACAGATCAAATAGTACATATGTGTCAGATTGTAATAACTTGGCTAATCTTAAGTAATATATACCTAAACAATGTGCACTGAATCAGGAAATTGTAGTGAAGCATGGAATCAAAGCGAGTGTTTTGAACATAATCCACTAGCATTTATGAATTGTCCATTTTATAAACCAAAGAAAAATGATTAGAAAACCAGAAAAACCAGACTTACAGAATAATTTCAAAGATACTGATGAGTCTGTTAAGAAATTTATTGCAGAGGGATTAGACATAAACTCCATCGTAACAAAAGCCATGAATTTTGCTTTCCGAAAAGGATTTTTGGCAGGTACTAAATATGAAGAGAGAATGTCAGAGTATAGAAAACAAGAAAAATCGCTTGATAACTATGATTGAACTTGAAAATTTTAATTGTAAGATTTTTACAGACTATGTAGAGCCTACGGCATTAGAAACCATCTATGAGGTCTGTAGAAATAAAGCTTTTGATGGAAAACGCGTTAGAGTGATGCCTGATGTTCACTCAGGAGAAGGAATAGTAATTGGATTTACTGCTCCTCTCGGAGATTGGGTTAATCCTGATCATGTTGGTTGCGACCTAGGTTGCTCTATTAGTGCTCTTTTCATGAGTGAACCTATTCCGCCCGATAAATATCCTCTCTTTGAACACCGCCTGAAGAAAACATTCCCATTAGGGAAAAGACTTCAGGAACATAGGATGTTTGAAGTTAAAGATTTTTTAAAATTTCTTAGAGAATCTTTACGAAAGGCTTATCAGAGGACAGGTGGGCTAACAATAGTTCCAGAATTCCAAGACGAAGATGACCTGGAAGAATGGATGAAAGATGTTGGTATAGATCCAGCCACATTCTATAAATCAATAGGAACTATCGGCGGCGGGAATCACTTTATCGAGTATGGAACAGGTGTTTCTCCATCTACTGCTATCTTTGGTGGTGTTGGTGGAGACATGATGACGCCAATCCAGGCCGTTACCATTCATACCGGTTCTAGAAACCTAGGCCAGAGGGTATGGAAAAAGTGGCATGATATAGCCAACAAAGTTAAACTTGATAAACAGGTCGAAAGACAAATCACAAGAGAGGTTCGTGAAAGAATCAAAGATAAAACCAAGATTCGTGAAGAAATAGACAAGGCCATAGCCGAGTATAAGTCTCAAGGAAATCCTGGCTACTTAGAGGGAGAAGATCTTCGATACTACTTAACGGACATGGTAATAGCACAGGCCTATGCAGCCTACAATCACCAAACTATCCTCCGCTTGACCGAAGAGATTTATAATGGAATTGTCAAAGAGGCTAAGAAGGTTGGGGTGGTAACTACTACTCACAACTACATAGACTTTGATACAGTTGATGGTATTCCCATGATTAGAAAGGGTGCCGTACGAGCTAATCTTCACGAGACATTCCTTCTCCCATTCAACATGAGAGACGGTATGGCAGTTTGTGTGGGAAAAGGAAATCCCGATTGGAACTACTCTTGTTCTCATGGCGCTGGTCGCGTTATGTCAAGAGCGAAAGCAAAGGACACCTTGAAATTGAAAGATTTCGAAAAATCTATGGAAGGTATTTACTCAACCTCCGTTAATATGAGTACAATTGACGAATCTCCCATGGCATATAAACCTATGGAAGAAATTGTTGAAAATATTAAACCAACCGCTGATATTCTGTACTTCATTAAACCAGCCATAAACATTAAAGCTGGTGCGGAGGATGAAATACCTGATTGGCGGTCCTTAAAGAAAAAGAAATGAAAATTTGGACAACCTATTTCGCTCATGTCAAATCAATTGACACGGACAGGATAATGCCAATTGCCATATGTGGAAAAGCAGTCCCTGGCTGGGAATATCCTGAATACAAACTCTTGGCCCCTTCTTGGGATATCTACGATGAATATAAAAATCGTGGTGGAACACCAGAAAGATATACCGAGAGGTTTTTGAAAGAGCGACTAAGTGTTTTAGATAAAGAATCAGTCTTAAGAAATTTGACTGAATTGGCAGGCGGGAAAAAAGAAGTTGCCCTAGTATGTTATGAAAAACCAGGCGACTTCTGCCACCGTCATATTGTAGCAGACTGGTTAGGACAGGGAATAGAAGAGTTGCCATGAAAAAGAATACAGTTAGTGTATATTCTAAAAAAGATTTCCGAGAAGAAATATACAAGAGAGATCCCACTAAGACAGCCTTTATCTCCATTGAAGGTTCCCCAGACTGTATTAAGTATAGACTAGAAGAGGATAAGGAAGACTATGACAATGATCACATTCTTTCCGATTCCCCAAACGTCTTTAATATAGAATTTGATGATATTCCTGGGCCAGGTGATTATCAATACAAGGGACATTGGATGAAAGCCATGACTGGCGGACAAGGTGCTCTAATAGTTACCTTCATTGAAAGGAACTTAGGAAAGGACTTCGTCATTCATTGTAAAGCGGGAAAATCTAGGTCGAAAGCTGTTGGACGTTTCATCCTAGATATCTTTGGTGATCAGTACGAGGATGGAAATCCAAAAAATCCTATAGGAGAAGCCTACAACGTGGATATCCTAGGGAAACTCAAAAATGCGTATTACAAGAAACACCGCCTTTTCTGGCACGCCAATAATGAATTGGCTATCCTGAAAGAGGCTAAGGATGATGTTGGTAAGTATATTCACTGGGCATGGGGAAATCCAGACTATCCGGGGAACTATAGTAAAGTCGAGCCGAATGACTTAGCATACCTCTTGGGCGCTATCGATGGAGACGACGACTACTATTGGGTTTCTGTTAATAGAGACTTAGAACTCAGGTATACATCTTGCTGTATGGGATATACAGTTATATACAATCCTACTCAGTATACTAACATAAAGTATGAAGAGTTTATGGAGGGTCATGAAGACCTGATTGATGAGTTCTTTGAGAAAACAAAGGAGATGATCAAATCCTCAGTGTCAAGACATAGGATTGAACCAGATAAACCTCTCGAAGACCACATAATCTGGTGGATAAATAAAAAAGAAGGCGACAGCAATTAAGCTGCCCCTCTTTTTATTTTCTTTCTTAAGCCTTCTTCCAAAGCTTCCATAACAACCAGACTACGAGAGCCCAGAATCCGACACTAATCAGCGATCCAATCAAGGAAAAGCTGACACATACTAAACTCCCTAGTGCACCTAAAGCGGCCGGGAGAACCCAGATTGCTACGATCACTACTACAATAATCAATAGCCAATTCTTACTTTTCTTCATACTTTTGTTGTGTTATTATCCATTTCATGTATAAGGTAAAAAGTGGGAAAACTATCCATCACAGACGGTTTCCCCACAGGCTTTGTCAGAAATTTATCAAATCTCAGCGATCTCCGGTTTGAGACTATAGTCACTCTCAATCGCCGCTTTTCTCTTTTTCTCTTCCGCCAAGTGTACTTCATTCTTAAATACACGAACCATGCTTTCTACACTAGCCCTGATGTGATTTACTTCAGCAATCTTCTCACTAAGTTCTAGGTACTTAGACTTAAAAGAGTTGAAGTAAGTTTTAGCCATAGCATAATCATCGCTTGATTCGTTTTCAAGAAGAGAAACTATCATTCCCTTAGCAAATCTCATATCTTCCGATAGATTAAAGCTAAGTTCAGCTCCAATAGTAGCTTGCTCATCTAATGCAGTATCAAAAAACTTTTCTACTTCTACTTTAAAATCATCTTTCTTACTGCTTTCTAGTTCTAGTTTGGCTTTAGCAAGCTCTGATTCAATCGTACTAATTTTCGATTGAAGTTCATCATAATTGTCCATAGCTTACATAAATTAAATCAAATTGACGTGGGGTCATTGAGAATAGAACAATTCCCTTAGCCCCCTGACTAATATCTCTACACAGGATGTCAGTTTTAGAGTCTAGGCGAACTAAAATATGTTGTCCACTAGAATCTAAAATCTCAAAACCTCCCGTATTAGTCTCCCTTATGTCTAAAGAGATTCTATGAGTATTATTATCTATACTAGCCACTTTAGCTATGTCACTTAACCATTCCGGGACGTCATCTCCATATTTCCATGTAGTGACCTCTCGAGGAAAAGTATCATTCAAGCCCCGTTGTTTATACCTAATCATAGCTCTCTTCCAACATTAGTCAGTTCTTCTGGAGATGAATCAATGTTATCTATGCCGAGCTCCCTGATATACGAGGCAAATAAATAACTAGGATCATCTTCTGAGAACGTATTAACATACTTCATAAATTTCTTATCTTCGTAATTTTTCAGGAGAATCTTCACTAATGTCTGTTTAAAGAACATTAAGTTAGAGTCAGAACAATATCTACTATTGATCCTATCTCCTTCTGGTGTTGTAGTAGACTTAGTTTCCCAAAACTTCCACCATGGAACTTTTTCTTCTTCATCCTGTTTCTCTGGGAGATATATCGAATAAAGTTCTTCTGGACTAAGTCTTTTAATTCTCAAGATAGGTTTTGCAATAGCACTAGCTGCTAGAGTTTGTAAGAGTTCTTTATTTTGAAATCTTAATTTTCCAATTCTCTCTAGGTCAGTCACTACATAAGCAGCATGACGTCTAAAGATTTCTTGTGCATATAACATTGCTTGGAAAATAGGTCGTCCTAAAACATTACCACTTCCATAAATATATGCACAACCTCTATATAGACTAGTAAATTTATCTGGCATAAAACCAGACACTGAAAATCTATCCGAGAAAACAAAAATCACATCTGTCATATCCACCAGCTGATCTAGGTTCGAATGGGCCGATGGATGAAGCGGTGTTTTTGCCTCGTCTACGACAACAATTGATACAATTGAATGTATTGGTTGTTTTACTACATAAACTGCATCTTTATTCATTGTTTATTTTTATTAATTGTTATACACATATAGGGCTTTCCTGGGTCCCTAAACGCAAAAATAAAAAATCCCTCCTATGGGTTAAGGAGGGTTATATTTTGTAGATCTAAGTCAGTATACTGAAGAGGTTGGTCATCCTCTAAGAATCCGGTAATATCGTTTTTCCAGGTTTCATAATCTATTGTTCTTATTCTAATAAATTTTTCTTCTACAGAGAACTTTTCATATGCTTTCTCTCCGAGGTGAACATATCTTTTACCATCATCCCCTACGGTATACCACTTAGGAGAACTTGTGTCAATAAGGTCTGAAAAGGAACTACCATCAATGGATGGATCTCCAAAGAAAGCCGTTAATAGTGCCCTGCTCATTTTTTCATCAGTTGTAAAAATTGGCACTATTGTTGGATTTTTGCTTTCGAGCATACATAGGATTATATAATCCTTATCGAACATGATTGAGCTGTCTACACCTTTAGTTTCTGTAACCGCTTTTATACAATCGAGATAAGGCTCGTCATATTTCTCCCAACCATCGATACCTATTCTATTGCCAAGATACATGCGCCGTTCATGATCCCCAGCCGCTATGGCAATAGGGTCCTGAATCTCCAGAACCATGTCCTTAGTCCAGTCTTCCATTTCTAAGAATCTACGAAAAATGTCTGACATTGTTTCGTAAGTTACTTCATTCCATTTACCGATTTTATTTTTCATATCACTAATAAGGATATTAATGGTTAAATTCTTATATATGAATACAAAACATACATAAACTACAAAAAAGTATGAACAACGAAGTACTAATTAGTGGAGCAAGAATTAAGATTACCCCACAAACAATTGAAAACGGGAAAGTTCGTTTAACGAATAAATCCCAACAGAGAGCACAATTTATAGTGACTCTCGATGTTGTATCAAACTCTATCAGGTGTTATCAAACCTACGGATTGGGGGAGGTTGAAGTACAAGGAACTCATGCTTACGTGATCCTTAAGACCACAACTAAGAATCCTCTCCAGGATTACGAAATCAATGATCTTCGTGAGATTCTAGTGATGATCATTGGTACTCCAAAAGTCTATATGGATACCATTGAGGATCTGGTACTTGCCACTCGAGATTCTAAACTCATCGATCAGTTTTACTCTGTCTATGGTGAAACAGGTCTAAATACATTAGAAAATCTTGCCGGAGAAATGTACGAGAGTGCTAGTTGGAGACCAAACATTAATCAAGAGCTTAACATCATGACCTGTCCAAGACTCTATAAGAAGGGTCGTAGGTATAGTGTTTTCGAACTTGTTAATGACTTGGTAGAAGATAGTGCTAAAATACTAATCGATCCAGAGTTAGTAGGTCGATATGAAAGAATTACGGCATCATCTACCCGGAAACCAGAGGGAGTCGAGTATATAATGAATCAGCTCGTTCCCGTCACAGCAATTGTCGGTAATAAAACTCGAGCTAACTTGAGCCTACAGTATAAAGCTCTCGTTAGTGTGGACGTCCCTGAGAACGAATTCGGCGTAGAGCCCGGTCGTCGTGAAGGATTGACCTGCCTGAAGACCATAAACATAATTCGAGATGGTCGTCTCAATATGCCTCTCCTTGGAGTGAAGGTAAGTAGCAGCCTCGCTCGTCGTCTAAGAGCGGTTGGTTGTATAGAGATGAATGAAGCCTACGACAATCTCTACTTAGTGAACCTTAAAAAGATTCCTATTGTATGCAGAAACAACGTAAAGGCTATGCCATCATACGTACTGGCAGACGCAGAGGCAAGGCTGTATATTGCCAAGGTTGCTCAGGAATACCTGACGATAATGGAAGCTAAGGCCACTGAGCAAAACTCTCAGAACCGTCAACATCGTACTCAGGTTAGCAGCGCAGAACAGTTCCTCCGGGGAATTGGTATCTATGGTGATCATTACTATCCCACACGAGAGATTCCCGTTCAGAGCCACGGTTCCTATAAGACTGTTGAACTACAGTCCACTATGAAGGGCCTTTTCTCAGATTCCACTGCCATCACTAATGCCCTGACTGACTATGTTGAGCATGGACAAATCAGCCGTGGCGGCATTAAGGCAGAGAACCTGATTAGGATCCTTGGATATATCAAGCGGACTAGTAAAAACAAGTCCTATTGGGAGGCCATTGAGAAGAACTCTCAGAGCATCATCCGTGAGAATACCTTCAAGCTGATTGCTAGCAAGACAGCTAAATTTGCAGACAAGTATCGTCCGTCAGCAGCCCAAACCACGAAGAAGATAGAACTTAGTGGTTTAACGCTCAAGGGTGTAGAAATTTCTTGGAAATTTAAAGAAATTAATGTTAGAGTCTGAGCCACTTGCAATTCAATTTACGAGGGAGAACATAGCTGAAGTTATCCTATACACAGAAAATCGTGCAAAAAACTTCACATGTGCTTCCAGAATGCCCTATCACAAGTTTCACTGCAATATAGAGGATAAAAGGCTTGTGGAAGGAGATTGGATCATGAAAGATCCAGTAGATGGAACCTTAACAATAATCAGTGATAAAAAATACAAAGAAAAATATGCCGGTAACAATAACACTTGATAATGGCGCTTCCTACACAAAGAAGCAAATACAAACGATGTTCAGTATTCAGATCGACAGTATCAGAAATCACGTTCTCCCTGCCGACAGAAGTCGACTAGAGAAATGGATATCTGAAAATAATGAACACTAATATAAAACGGTCCTGGGCTAAAATTGGCCTGGGACTTCTTAACCTTATTAAAGACAAATAACATTTTAATATAGAATATGGAAAAAATTAAAAGAATCAAAGTGGTTACTAGTGATGGTGATCGCTACCTAGTATTCAGACCCGTCTTAGACCCTCACGATGAGATTTCATGTCTCAGTGTATGTCCATACGGGCCTAAGATCTGTGCATCGCTCCGTGATCCTAGAGATCCTGAAAACCCAGAAAAATCATTCCTAGATTTCTGCGGTAATCTCGGAATCATTGACGACGAAGAGAATAAGGACTATAAGGATTATGTTCCTGTAGAAGGAACTATCGAACAGGTTTTCCCAGAATATGAAGATGTGTATCAGAATATTATCAAGGAAAACGGTTATGTTCGCATGACAAATGTAATAGATGCTGTGTGTGATGGTGTATGTGGCTTATATAATGACTGTCATTCTGCATGTTCACCGAGCAATGGATCGTGTATGCTGCACAGTCTCTTGAAGAGTTGTCATTACAATCCTAACATTGAAGCTGAACTTGCTGCAAAACACGAAGCTGAAGATGCAACGCTCAGTAGCGGTGACGATGCTTCTAATGGGACAGGGGCTCCACAGCCATGAACGATAACAGACAATATATTCCACCCGACTACACAGATTACCCCAGAGAAGATGATGATCCTCTGGAGGAAATGATAGACGAGGATGATATTAAAATAGAAAAACTACTTGATGAACAAGAAGAACTCAATAGTAGACTCGATAGCGAGTTCGAAGAAAGGAGGCATTGGGTGCCTATGAGTAACAGCACTCCTTTTGATAACGGAAATAGCCCATTCGGCTCCTCTAGAAGTGGGGGAGCTCCTTGGGAAAAGAAGGATACAACTCCCTCATGGGGAAACAGCGGCGGATGGTCAGCAGGCAGTGGTTGGTCAGGAAGTGGTTCTTTTGGACAACCAAAGAAAGAAGAACCTAAAGTCACACCAACCGGAGGTCTTGGAAACAGAAAGAAAGTAGTCATTTGTGACGTCCTAGACTGTTTGTATGAATCGTGGGAGAGTAATGGCAGACCAAACATCATGCCAAGAGCCCTCTTCGATCTAAAACCAAAGTTCGACGTATGGGATAAGATAGCTAGTTTCAATCCCACTAGACTATATGTAATCTTTCCTGCCAATGATATAGTACCGGCATTTGGTAATCCTGGGGTAGCAAACCTAACCTTGGAATATATCAAAGTATGTATAAGTACGTATTTGAGAATCAGGAAAGACTCTGTGTTTATCCTGAAACAGCAAGTAGAAGGTTCTCCAAAAGAAAGAATCGTCTATGGGGCGGTTCGTGATTGGAGGAACAAAGAAGATATGGTCTACATAGGAATCAACTCCGGCAGGTGGGGTCTCAGTAGTAAAGATGCTGATGCTGCCCATGCCTGTGGAATTGACTACATTGATATGTATAATTTATTAGCTGGTAAATACGAATATGAGTAATCAAATCAAATGGATTCCTGAGCATGGAATATTCTTTCCAATCTCAGCAGACTTTAAAGTCTACCCTTCCCCAGGACCAGGTATATTTAACTTGGTTCAAGATCCAAACCCAATGAGTCAACGACTTGGACTCCAGAAGGTTGCAGAAAAGTTCGAATTCCCATTCAAAGTATATGATCTGGGAATTGACGAATTCATTGAGAAAATAAAGAAGACCTGGAATAGTGAGTACGTAATTTCACGTAACCAGAACCTGGGTATAATCTTTAACGGCATTAAAGGAACTGGTCAAAACGGCCGTTTAGTCGAGAAATCGATTAAATCATTAGCGAGCGAAAACGGTGAAGTCTGTGATGATAATACCGTGCTAACTTAGGACTTAAAGAATCCTAAGTAGTGTAACGCATAGAGAGTGAAACAGAGAACTGAATATAATCTCTCCACGAGCGTTCGCCATCCAAAAAAGAAAGGATGAAAATATATGCTGAGCAGTAGGGAACAAAGAACCTATCTGAACTATAGGATAAAAAGCCTATAGGGTAACATAACTGAAAACCATTAGTGCCAAAATTCTCTGCAACGAGATTAACATCCCTATCATCATCATTAACCAGTATACTCCTGGTATGATTGAGTTTGTACAGATGCTGGAGTTTGAGTGTGTCATCTTCTTAGATGAAGCTGAAAAGGTCTTCCGGAACGATGACCCTAATGCAAGCCAAGCACTCCTCAAAATGATTGATGGTGTCATGAATAAGAGCAGAAAACTCTATATCTTGACCACGAATACTCTGAATATTAATGAGAACTTGGTAGGCCGACCCGGTCGTATTAAGTATATCAAGACGTTCAGCAATATTTCTGCTAAAGCTATCAATCAATATGTTGATGAGAACCTTGAAGTTAAAGAAGTCCGAGCAGACGTTATGGAACTTGTTAACTCTCTGGAGGTTAGTACCATCGATACGCTTAAATCTATTGTTGATGAAGCTAATATCCATGGCCGAATTGAAGACGACAATTGTCTGAATATCCAGGTTCGTACAAACTATGTAAGCGTCCTATACATGGACTACGTAGCTGGACGAGAGGATATAGATGAGTTTGAAAAGAAATTCAATGAGGCTAAAACCTATATCAAGAGATACGGACGAAAAGATAAACTTTCTTCATGGCTCTACAGTAAATGGGATCGTCGTACTGATCCAGAATACGATTGGTATCACGAAAACGATGCAGAGGAAGAAGAAAGAGATCCAGTTAAGAAACCCTCCGGAGGTAAACTCAATGCTGTAATAGGAAAAGTAATAAATTCAATCTCCATCGGGAAGGGTAAGATTAAAGAAGATCCCGCACCCGTCAGTTCAGATTCAGAAATCTGTGAACCAGATGGAGGAACTACAGAAACAAAGGCTGAAGAACCAAATCACTGGGTTGATGATTACTTAGCTACTAAGTTCGGCCTATACACGGATACAATTCGTGTAAAAGGAACTAAACTGCATGTAGGTACCCGAACAGAAAACTTTGGAGAAATCTTCAAAGAGGATAAGGATGGGTGGCTGTATAGCAGGTACGGTGAATTGGAACGTCGCTTTATTATAAGTGGTGTTCAGAAAAATGGTGGAATGTATAGAGGAGAACTTTTATACTAGGTACCGATTCTATATAAAAAGGAGGCTAAGACTAAAGTCGAGGCCTTTTATTTTTTAAGCGGATTCTGCATTAAAAAAAAAGAGAGACATTAATCTCTCTTCTTAATCATAATATATGATTGACATAATTCACGATCTATATAGACATATAAAATATCATTCTTACCACCATCATGAAACTTACTAATACCAGGCTCTCCGAAATGTGACTTAACGTACTCTATTAAGTTACTTTTCTCCACATCCCCTTCATATGAAGCTTCTGCGTAGTGAGTGCTTTTAAGTTTCACGACTGGGGCAATCTTCCCTTGAGGTTGCTGTCCTAAGTAAAGGTGATCTAGTGGAATAGTGACTCGGGTAATATGACCCTCTTTCTTTGATCTAATAGTCATAACCGCCACAAAATCTCCGGGATTAGTTTCTAGGTCTTTGATGATTTGGTCAAATGATGTTCCCAGTTCATCTTCTCCTAGGACCATAAGTTCACCAACCTCAAAGATATGATTCTTAAGAACCCAGGCATCCTCTTTAGCTGTCGACTCTTGCCATTCATTCCAAGTGTTCCAACCCCACCTACCACCAAAGAATAGGATTGCTCCAACGATGGCGATAGATATTAGAGTTTTTATTAGGGACCTAGCAGACTTGAATATATTACTGATCACGTCGCCTAGCCAGGCTATTCTTTGTTTAAACGTCTTCTTGCTTGCTCCTGTTTCCATATTTAATCATTATATACTTTGGAATATCTTCCTTCCTAATCTGAATCTCGATAGTATCCTCTGAGTGTTCTATGTGTTCGATAAACTTAGATATACCTTTATCCTTTTTATAGAAAAGATTATCAGCATTGTCTCTCGTCAAGCGAATCCACAACGACGGTGTAGTAGACGTGGTTTTAGTAAAGATAACTCTCTTAGGGTAGGGAACTTTAAAAGTGGTTAGGTTATAAGACTTCTTATTCGTAGAACCTCTCATAACAAACACAATTCCCTGATTATCCTCTTTCTCAACGTCCAAGGTATCAATATCCCAGGGAGCCACTGTCGACGGTAATTGAGATAGGTCGGCTAGTTTAGTAACACGATTCTGATCAATCCAATCGCTCTTCCTATTTATACAACTCTTAACAGGTGAGAAGAGTATGAAAGCAGCTACTATACAGAATATAACAAACCAACTGGCTCCGTCAGTATCATCACCGAGGTCTATTAAGAATTCAAGAAATCTTCCTAAGCCATGGAAGATCTTAGAGAAAATCTCTTTAGTTTTTATTTTCCACTTTGGCGTCTTCTTGCTTTGACTCTGTTCCATTATCAATTATTCCTATGTACTTAGGGATGTCTTTCTTTGGCATTCTAACCTCAACTCGTGAAATTTCTTTAGCTAGAGGCACATTCTTGGCCTCATCTTGACCATGCACATGAATAATAGTTATCCAATGTGGATGATGAGTTCCATCTTTCTCTGTCTCTCTAACCATTCTTGCCCCTCTCTCAGTAGTATAAACCCAAAGCGAATGTTCTTTGGGAGAATCTACAAAACGAACAATATCCACCGGACAGATTGATAAGAATTCTATGTTAAGTGATCCAGGGTCTGTCTTAATCCTCATGGTAAAAGTTCTTCTATCACATAAGATATTAAAATTGAAATTATCAATATTTAAGCCCTCTGCACTAGAATAATTAGGTACAAGGTCTCCAACCTTAAACTCTCGATTTGACTCATCAGCAGCCCAGTTAGAGTCTTGACAACATTTAATTCCAGCTGTTACACTGAAAACTAAGAATCCAAGGATGATAAAGACTAGAACCCAATTGCCACCATACCAAAACTTAGTTAGATACATCCAGTCTTTCCAAGCTTCGGACTCTCGAAACCTACGCAATATTTTATTTGGCCTCTTCCCTCTACTTTGTTCCATTGCCACGTTTCAAGTAAAATTCAACACTATCCATTGGGCAACACAGTCTGACACTAACTTTATCATTGGGCTTAGACCAACTATATTGAACACGGCCCATATTCTTCTCAATATAGTCAAAAACATCCAGGCCGAGAGGCTCTTTAACCTCTGCTTCTAATCGAATACCTTTTGCATCAATAAACTTAAGATCTATGGCTCGAATGTCTATAAAATGTATAGATCCATCCACGGTCTTCGTACAGATAGAATAGGTAATCTGATTTTTAACAGCTACTTCACGATCCCCTAAGAGGGCCCTTAAGTTAAGTGTGCCATCTCCAATTCTTTGTGGGATACCTAACTGAACTATCTCAGTCTTAGCTGGTTTATTGTCGCTTTCCCCAGCTTTTACTAAACGATATATTCCGTATAAGACAACACAAAAGAATGCTACTATTGCTAGAAACATGACAACTTCTTGTAGTCTAGAGCCAACATTTAGGTCAGCTGTTCTTTCTTTTCCGGTATTCATATATTAATCGTTGTAATAAAGTTCAACATATTTATTAAACTCCTCGAAAGGAATATGTACATAAACCTGTGCAGACCTGTTTTGATCTCCGTTTTTCCTATCAGCACGTTTACCTGGGCTGTCATAGTTAAGAGCCCTTAAGACACCCTCTACATCAGGGTTACCTCCTGTCTCTACAGAGACTATCCTTTCATCAGACTTAATAACAGATAGTTCACCAACCGACACGGAAATAGTTTTAAGTTCACCGCTTTCCAAGACGTAATGAAATCTGGCAAACCAATTATGCCATCTGTCGTTTTTAGCACCATCAAGATCAAAAATAGATCTTCCAGTATCTTTCACTTTCAGAAGATTGCCCTTCAGAATAATACGGCCTGGTGTAGCAGACGAATCGGCGGGTACTTGTCGTGCCTGTGCCTTCATAAAAGAATCTCTTTTCGCCACAGCTTCGTTTGCTTTCTTATTCTGTTCTGCTCTGAATTTGGCTTGCTTCTCTTCAAATACTTTTTGTTCTTCCCGGAGCTTTCGCAACTCCATCATAGATTTAGCTTCAAGTTCAGAAGCAGCCTGGAGTTTTAATTTAGCTTCAAGTCGATCATCATGCAAACGATCTTCTACCTTTCCTCGCTGTGTACAACCTCCAATATAGCCACATAAACAGGCCAGCAAGACAGACCAAACTGTCATTAAAGCCAACCAAGGGAAAGGATTTTTCTGAAATTTAGAATTACTTTCGTTCATATAGTCTGTATTTATGAATTATATCAATGGTGCTAGGCATGAGCCAAGGGAATGTAGACTTACCAGCCATAATCATCTCCCTAATATTCGTTGAAGAAACCTTTATGGAAGGTCCCCCTTCAGGAAAATCTACATATCCGGCTCGGTCCATTCCTAGGAGGTGGAATTCTTTGAGTATCTCCTCGCTCTTTTTCCATCCCTTTACACTCTCGGCAACATCAGTGCCACCTATAATATAGTACTCATTCATAGGCCCCAGTTCATCCTTAACTCTAGCCAACTGTAAGTAAGAATAATATTTACCGTCTTCCGGATCCGCTAGGTCAATTGGATTATATTCACAGAAAGCACCTGTTATAAATCCTACTTTATCTTGTAAACCAGCATCCATAATTTCTTTCTTGATGAGATGTCTTATCATATAACATCTCAGTTCGAAAGAAGCCGGTTTGTGATCTTTCCAGGGATTACCTGGAGTAGGAACAATATAAACTTTATCTACAAGTCCCTCACCAAGTACTCTAGTTACTAATTCAATGTGTCCTATGTGTATAGGATCAAATGTACCAAGTAATAATCCTAATTTCTTAATTTCATTTTTCATATTCAATCATAAGGTGTTTATTGTTTGTCTATGCCTTATAGGTGAATAATAAAAGAATAATAGATGGAAGAACAAAAAGTTTATGTAGTAACAAAAGGAAGTTACAGTGAATATCACATTTGTAGAGTATTCTTAGACAAGAAGAGGGCTGAGGAGTACAAAGAATCCATCAGCGACAGCTCCTATGATGGAAAAGCAGACGTTGAGGAGTACGTAATTGGTAAGGAAAATCAAGACTGGGTATTCGGTTGGTATGTCCACAGATCAATTAATTGTGGAGAAAGGAGAGACATTGAAAAAGGTAAAGCCTACTGGAGCGCTCGATGTCTTGGGGAAATTGATGAAAGTCAAGGAGATGACTACTATTATGCATCAGACTCATTCAATGTAATCAATGACGTTTTCTACGTTAATAGTCATGGATGGACTTTCCACTTCAGAGCTCCCAATGAAGAAGCTGCTCTTAAGATAGCCAATGAAAGATACATGAGAGTTCAAGTCGAACAGGACGTGACTCATAGGTTTGAGATGAGCACTTACTATAATTATAATAACTTCAATAAGGTAGAGTAAAATGACAAAAGAGCAAGAAGAAACAGTAGATTGGCTGCTTAATGAAACAGCTAAAGCAGTCTTGACAGTAATAGGTGCTTACTTAGTGGGCTGGGCCTTTACGAAAGGTGTAAAGAAAGCCATTAGCAAGAACTTACGAGGGATTGCCGTCTATGAATTACCAAGGAAGGGGAAGTAGGTTCCCTTTTCTTTTACCGCCTGAAACAGTATTCAACGCCTTATATATGAAGAAATAAACCTATTAAAAATGAAAACAAAATCAAACGGATTAATCTTACTTGGAATACTAACAGTTCTTATTGGAACACCAATTCTATGTAAGAAAGCATATCGTCGGGGAAGAAAGTACCTGATTGATAAAGTATGGGAAAAACTAAATGATAAAGAACGTTACATGTCACTTGACCTCTACAACGAGGTAATGGACCGATTCACACAAGAGGCTATTAAGGAGAGACGGAGAATCACATACATCCCTATCCAATCCAAAGAGGACTTGGAAAAGATGCAGAATTACGAACTCCTGGCGACCCTAGACAACATATGTGATGTAGTAGGTTCCGTCGAGTGGTTAAAGAAAGAGGAAGAGGCTAAAAAAGAATAGCCTTTTCTTTTCCTTACTAGTGAATATGATTTACATTGATCCAAAAGACTTAATCGATTTAGGAATTTGGTGCGCTGGGGCATTAGGAATGTATATCATCTACCTGATCCTCAAGAAGGTCCTTAAAAAATGACCGTCTAGGAAAGGGGTAAAAACCTTATATATGTAGAGAAAGAGATGAATTATTCTCTACCTAGAGACCGAACAGCGAGAAAGTAGTTCGGTTATTTTTAATTAAAGGAAAGAATAAACTAAAACAAATAAAGACATGAAAAAATTAACTATTGCAAAGTGGATTGCATGCTTCTTAGGCATGGTCCTCATAATGTTAGTAACACTATTCGAGGTCGCAAGTTTTGCAGACTTCAAAGATGAAATGTGTGAGGCCGAGAAGATTTTCGGTAAAATAATGATAATTGTCTGTGGTCCAGCCGTTGTATGGCTTTGGAACAAAACAGATAAATACGAAGAAGAAGGAAAGCAGGCTGCTACTAAGTAGCCTTTTCTTTTTGTCCGCCTCAGATACCATGAAACCCTTATATATGGATAATAAAGATCTCATTGTTTTAGTTTAAAAACAGTGGGGTCTATTTCATTTGTTAGTTAAACATTTTAGTATGAAAAATAATAATGTAACAACATTAATTGTACCTCCTGGAATCAGGTACATTGGAGATTGGAAAGAATTCTACGAGAATTTTCCTAGGATTCCCCACATCATGGACAAACAGATCCCTGGGTGTGGTTTCACTGAATGGTGTCTCACAAATCAGGATAACGTTGTCCTATGCAGTCCGAGAAACATGCTGATTCAGAATAAATGGGAACAGCATCCGGACACGGTCTATAGAGTAGTCAACGACTCTAGAGATTATGACCTCAATATCGATAAAGATATTGATAAAACTGGAATGGATCGAAGTGAAGAAGACAAAGCCAGAGATGAAGGAATCGACGTAGAGGAGTTCCTCCGGAAACTGGCTGAGGATACAGCTAAGGCTGACAATTCCTTCAGAGAGAAACTTCGTAGGGAACTGAGGACCTATCAAGCCGATATGGCTAGGAAGAGCTTACCCTTAAAGATTATCGTAACCTACGACTCTTTTCGCCAACTCAAAGATGTACTGATCGAGTTTGGCTTATTAGACTCATTCCAAGTGATAGTTGATGAATTTCAGTCAATTTTCGTCGATAGTAGATTTAAAAGTGATACGGAACTGGAATTCGTTAACGTCCTCCAAGGAATAGACAAGGTTTGCTACCTGAGTGCTACCCCGATGATGAGGACATACCTCCAGAGAATCCCAGAGTTTGCTAATCTTCCTTACTATGAACTGGATTGGGAGACAGCTGATCCTGGGAGAACAAGAAAACCAAACCTGAAGGTTAGGATAATCGACTCTATCTATGAACCTATTAAGAGAATAGTAAGGGAATATAGGAGAGGTAAGTTTGAAACTTTCAGGGAGGTAGATAAAGATACCGGTCAAATCAGGACCATAGAGAGTAGGGAAGCTATGATCTTCGTTAACTCCGTAAAGAATATCATTCAGATCATAAAGAAGTGTGGTATTCAACCGGAGGAAGTGAATATCCTTTGTAGTAATACCCCAGACAATCAGGCCAAATTTAACAAGGGCCTAGGTTCGAAGAAGTATATCATCGGAAAAGTTCCTCTGAAGGATGAACCTAGAAAGATGTTTACGATCTGCACAAGAACAGTATACCTTGGGGCTGATTTCTATAGTGATAATGCTAGGACATTTATCTTAAGTGACGCTAATGTGGACTGCTTGGCAGTAGATATAAGCTTGGATCTCCCTCAGATTCTTGGTAGACAAAGACTAGAAGAGAATCCATGGAAGAATTCCGCCGAATTCTACTACAAAACTCTCAGGGACGAGGAAACTAATAGAAAGATGACTCGAGAAGATTACGAAAGAAAGATCGAGATCAAAATTCGTTTTAGTGAAGCAGCCTTGGAGAACTATCAAGCAGCCCCCAATAAGGACGTAGCTGTTAAACAGCTGGAGGATAGGTGTAGAGATAGAAACTACAAAGACGACTACGTAGGCATTAATAAACATGCAGGGAGAAATAAACTTCCTGTCATGAACAACTTAGTGCTTATTGCAGAACAAAGAGCATTCGATATTCAACAGATCGACTACAAGGATAGATTCACTGTCTTTAGTACGATCGACGAGGTTTTTAGTGGGAAAGAGAGCCAAACAGCGCTTGATGTTAAGGTAGCGCTTCTCTCAATTGAACGCCAGACGACGTTAGTAGATAAACTGAGATGGTTATGCGAATCGAACATGACACCGGAGGTTAGAGACATAGTCGAAAACCAGATGGATAGTAAGATTCGTGGCTACCTGAGCTTGGGAAGAGATGTGATTATGGCTAATGGATATCATATCACGAGACTTAATCGGCTCTTAAATCCAGATTACTTTGACGAAAATGATCTGAAAGAGAGAATCTATTCAGAATTCTCTGTAGGGGATAGAATAACAAACACTAAAGCGAAAGAAATCTTAAGTGACATCTATTCGGAATTAGGTTTGTCTAGAAAAGCTAAAGCTTCTGATCTTACTGAATGGTTTGAAACTAAACATACCAGAATAAATAGAGATCATGGAGTAAACATCATTAAGAAGAAGTAATTTCTTCGGGGACTTCGGTCCCTTTCTTTTCTTGACCTAGGAGCCTCCCACAGGGAGTCCTCCAAAGTACCACTTTTTTGTGTGGAAGAGACTATTATAGGTTTTTGCCAAAAAATGTCATTAAAAGTGGTACCTAAAAAATTCTCTCTTTTCTCTTCTCCGCCTCGCCCTTGCTATGCTCGTGCTCAGCTCCGAAAAACAGTACATAATATTCACCTCAAGGTTCGACCTTCCGCGAAGCGGCCGATGAGTCGGAGACCTTGTTGTCGAAGACGAAGAGGGGTCGTAACCCAGAGGCCCGCGAGGACAAAGTTTAGTGGAACGAACTTCTCTTTTAGAGAAGGGAAGTGGAGCGTAAAGAATCTTTGGCCGAGCGGGTGCTGGTTTTGTTATTGCTTGTCTATGTGGGAATCGCTTCGCTCACTCCTTTGTGCGCCCTATTTAAGGTGTAATTTTTTATCCAGAAAACCCTATAATAGTATTTTGCCAAAAAATGTCATTGAAATTACACCTTCACCTTATAAGTGTGAAGATTAAAATTTATAAAACTGTATGATGAAATCTGTAACATTAAACGGAACTAAAATTAAAATTTGGGCAACATCAGCAGATGCCCGTGCTTGGGTTGAAGTAGAAAACGCTTCTAAACTTCCCTTCATTCACCCCGAAGGAATTGCTTATATGCCTGACATGCATGCCGGCGCATCAGTTAGTATCGGCGCAGTTATGCCACTGTTAGGTGTTGTTGTCCCTATTGCAATTGGCTCAGATTGCGGCTGTGGCATGCGTGCTGTCAAGACAAACATTAAGGCCTCCACTCTCACACCAGAAGTGATTCGTAAGGGCTTTATGCGTGGCACACGCAAAGTTGTCGTGATAGGAGATGAGCCGCAGAAGACTCTTCAAGATGAGGAACTCCTCCCACAAGGTTGGGATCCTGCTACACTTCCTATGATTACAAAGGGAAATGGTTGGAATAAGCTGGTCAGAAAACAACTTGGTACACTCGGGGCCGGCAATCACTTTATCGAGTTTCAAAAGGATGACAACGATAACCTTTGGCTCATGGTTCATTCGGGTTCTCGTGGTGTTGGTGGTCGATTGTTCTCAGAGTACGAGGCCATAGCCAAAGACCTGAATAAGAAGTATTTCTCGGCTGTAGACCCTGAAGCTCGTTTAGCATTCCTCCCCGAAGGTACACCAGAATTCGATGCCTACTGGCATGAAATGGAATTTGCCTTAGAATGGGCCCGTGCTAATCGAAAGCTTATGATGGATCGTATTCTCCAAGTCATTGGGGATGTATGTCCTGATATGACTCATGAAGAGCCCATTGATATTCATCACAACTATGCAGCATATGAGGAACACTTTGGCATTAAGTGTATTGTCCACCGTAAGGGAGCCACTCGTGCTGGACTCGGTGAGATTGGTATTATCCCCGGTAGCCAGAGTAGTGGTAGCTTCATTGTTGAGGGCTTAGGGAACCCTGATTCTTATGAGTCTTGCTCACATGGAGCAGGTCGTAAGATGTCTAGAACTGAGGCCGTCAATACGATTGATTTTGATAAAGAATGTGCTATGATGGAGGAGAAGGGAATTATCCATGCTATTCGAAGTAGGAGGGACCTTGAAGAGGCTGGTTCTGCCTATAAGAACATTGAAGAGGTCCTGGAGAATGAGAAGGACTTGGTTAAGCCATTGGTTCATCTCAGTCCAATAGCTGTTCTGAAAGGTTAAAAAAGAAGGGAGGAGAAATCCTCTCTTTTATTTTGGTCCAGAAAAAAAAACGGGGAGTGGTTTAGGCTCCCCTGAGAAATTTACTCGTATTCATGCAGTGCCTCACTATACTCTAAGCCCATAGCTTCAAAATATTTAATGAGACTTTGAATCATAATTTCTCTTACTTGTTTCTCTGTATACTTAACGCTCGATCGACGAGTATAGTCTACTTCTTTCCACGTAGAGTCCCAATAGTCGTCGTTCGGACCAAGTTGTCCAGATAAACGAAGTGCAATATGCCTAAGGAGTGTTCGGAGATTTGCAATAAATTCTTTATCTTTTTCTAACTTTGTAAAGTGACTTTTATACTTCATACCTCCATCACCTTCAGCACTTTTAATACCTTCTATAATGAGCTCATCACCACACTTGAGTCTTCCACTACTAACGTCGTTTGCAAGCTCATCACCAAAGACTTTTCTAATCTTAGGGTCGGAAATAATCCTATCCTTATCTTCGTTTAAAATAAGCATTGATTGATATCCACCTATAAGATTGTTTGTAGATGCCACTGATGCTAAGATTTGGCGAATAAATGCTCCCTGTAAGTTAGCAATCCAGTGACTAAAATTGTCCTCCGCATCTCTTCCTGTGCGGATGTTCATTAGCTTGACTAATTGTTGAATAACACCGACAATATGGTTTGTTCCAAACAAATAATCAGGCTTCGAGAATGTTCGTTCTTCTACTACATTCTTCTTTCGTAAGATAATCATTTAATAAAATAATTATTGTCTTGGCTACTCCATTTACAATCTGGGCTTAGCCACATAGTTGAAAATCCAGGCCATTCTTTCAGAGAATTCCTGAATTCTTCTAGTTTGTTATAGTTAATCACTATATCTATAACTAGTCTTCCGTCAAAATCAACAACCTGTTTAAAGTTGTCTACTGTTATATCACGGGTTCTTTCTCTCACCTTCTGTTTTCTTGCTTCTACCCAATGGTAAGCAGGTGTTCCGTCTTCTTTTTTGAGGGTCGGAATTAGACTGTACGCAAATTTCATGCTATTGTACCAACCTCGTCCTATAAGGTAGGACATACCTAGGAACCATTCTTCTATACTTTCGAATGAGAGAGTAAACCTCAGTTGATTTCTATTATCGCTTCTATTAAACATACAACTATTGTACATTTCATACTCGTACTTTTCGTTTTTCTCATATGGCAATACTGGCCATAATTCGTAATAGCTTTTCTCTTCCATAATAAATTTATTAAAATTAAGTGACAACAAGTCTAGCCTTAAAAGAAGGAAACTCGTGTCACGTTTATTATTCACTTATAAGGCTTTGATGTCATATTTTCCGTGAAAAGCCTTATATATGATGAAACAGATATTACAATATTTATTGAATAATTGTGAGACGACAAAGAAAACAGACGTCTTAGATAGTGATGAACAAGTTTACACAAAGAAGCATCTTGTCAATATTGAATTCCCAAGAGGACTAATTTTGAAGGTAGTATCCATTACCTCCATGACTCCAGAATTCAAAGACGCTAGAGAAGAGGGCATTCGTGTATCCTATCAGAATAGAAACAATGAGTGGGTATCTGAATGGCTTAAAAATCTTCCGGTGTATGACAGAAATCGAATAAAGAAGGAAGGCTTTGGTTTATGATAGATAAAATTAAGTTCAGTAAACAAATCGAAGAGATTCAAGAAGAATCTAAAAATTTAAGAAGTAAGATTATCGAAACGATGGTTGACTGGATGGTGAACATTAATCTAACTGTGTTCCCTATCAATGCATATCCTTATCGAAACTTGGTGTTAGGTGAGGATAGAATTTTATATGTGGAAAGCTCAGAAAAAAGAATAGCAACCAGTCTTCTTAATTTGACTGAACTTCAGTTAGTTTATAATGAGCTTAAAGAAGCTATCGCCAAGAACCTATAAAAAGAAAACTCTAGAGTTAATTCTCTAGGGTTCTCTTTTCTTTTTACTTTTTCTCACGAAGAGCAGCAATCTTCTTCTCGAGTTCTTCTGAGCTGAGATTCTCCAATTCCTGTTCCTTTCGACGAGCCAGAACTTCCTCCAGATGCTGGATCTCAGCGGCAGTTTTAGCGTCTTCGCTGGCAGCTGTACGCTCATCACGGCGAGTCACATAGACGTCCTTGGCAATCTCGAAACGGAGTTTAGCCAGATCCAACTCCTTGTTCTCGACGGGAGTTTCAGACTCGAGGAAGGCGAGATCATCGTCGTCATTGGCCTGGGACAGTTCCTTGAGCTGCTTGTGAGTTACTTCTACAACCTTTTTCAGGCTATTCATGTTGATGTCCCAAAGCTGATCAACAGTCAGGGGGCCATTTCCTACATTGAAGCGGAGCTTCAGTCGTGTTGCTTTTTTGTACATTAGAATGTTACTTTAATGAGTTTTTGTTTATTATTTTCGAAGTCGCCCGTTAAGCGAACAACAACTTCGTCTCGTACAGTAGCGTTGAAGCCAAGACCAGACAACTGGTTTGGTGTAGAGTCTACCTTCAGCTGATTACCAAGAACTTCCAACACCTTTCGGTAGTTATAGAGTTCTGGGATCAAGAATTCGTTGTAGATGGAACGAATCTTCTCCGGGGCCTTAGCGCCCTTCAGCATGAAGAAGTAATGCTTATTACCTACTCCTTGCTCTTGCCAGTAGTTAGGACTTACGCAAACTAGGCTAACGGGATGGAACTGACATGTATCCAGTCCGTATACAGTTTCCCGTTTTGTTTCTTCCTTAACCAGCCACTGAGAGTGGTCGATCTTCTGGAGATGTCCATCCTTGATCCAAACCTCTGCTATGGTCTGGTTCTCCTTGTTTCTGAAGGCCTTGGTAACATGATATTGGTAGGTCACGCCATCGATGAATATCTCAGCTTTACATCCACGGTTTGTACCACCAAAGTTATTGATAAATAGTACATACTTACCGTCCTTCAGTCGGGCAGTATTGGTCCAGTAGATATTCTCAACGCCAGTCCTTGGAGGATTGATCATGTCGATATCCAGCTGTCCTGAACATGGAGTCATCTGATTACCTCTATCTTTTCGATAGGGAGTTGAGTAGAATATCTCTACACCATTGGGCTCGATAGCATGGGCATCAAAATCCACTGTGACGGGATTCGTCTGCCAATCTTCATTCCACATGATAGAGAATCTGAACGGTGCTTCTACATTACCACCAGCCTGTTTAACGGCCGTCTTGATCATAGACTTACCTGCATTGCCACCAACATAGGACCAGCTAAAGTTGTTCATCCACTTGAAGATCCTCTTGCTATCCTTGTTGTTCGAGGTGAGGAGGGTCATGAAATTATTCTTGTGAATATTGTCCAAATAAACCTCTACATTCTCACATCTCGGCAAGAAGTCAGCCATGAATGCATCAATAGGAACTTTCTTCAGCTTGTCAAATCCTTTGGCCATGTTATTTGTCTTGGCAACAGCCGTCGGTTTCAGGTTATCGAAAATCGATACTTTTGTCTTGGTCTGTGTCTCAGTCTGGTTACTGAAGAGAACCAAGTCAGCTTGAATATCCTCGATAGTTGCACATCTACGAATGAAGGACTCTTCAAATCCATTCTTCTCAATGAACTCCTGTGCTTTCAGGATGGCGCTTTTTGAGACAGGAGCAGTTGCTCGACGATAGTTAGCAGGATCAACTCTATAGTTATAGTCCTCACATGCTTTCTCTAGGCTGGTTTCTCCATCAGCGAGGGCTTCAAGCAATTTACCCATGGCGCTACTAGCCTTAATGACTGCACCACGATTTTCCAGACTCTGAATCCATACAAAGTTGTCTTGCTGCTTGCTTCCAAGTGATTGATATTGTTCAGCTACTTCCAGACACTTCTTGAGAGAAGGCATATATTGTGCTGCATTGAGTAAGCTCCCCTGTTCTTCCAACTCTATAACGAGCTGCATGACGTCGGGACTAACTTCGTTCAGAATACGCTGAAATGCCTCCTTCGTACTTCTCTTAATGGACATTATTTCTTCTCTGGATTCTGAACCAAAGTTAACGTATTCACGTGGTAAGTCTAAGTAGAAGTGACGGAATGTCTCAACGTGACCTACCTGGATTCCTGAATTCGGCCATCTAGCCACATCTTCTGCCAGATATCTCTTAATATTATGTTCGACACCGATTCGATAAGTGGGTTGATTATTTTTCGGATTCTCCTCGTAAGGGATACGTGGATCAGAGAGATGGGCAAAAGATTCTATGAAAATATCTTTTACCTTTCCCTGTGCATGGATCAAATCATGCATATCCTTGATAGATTTCTTATATTCGTCAGGGATCTTATCATTTTCTATATCGAACAAAGAAATTAGCTCATAGTTTTGATTAATCGCTACGATAGGTCCGTAATGGCGTACAAAGTTGTGACAGTAGTTACAGTTATGTACTGAACTATTTGTTGCACGGAAGATGGGATCGTTATTGAATCCCTCGATGTAAGCCATCCACAACAAATCTCCCTCAATGTTAGACCGGAATAGGTGTCCGGTTGCTAGGAGATTCTTAAACTGTTCTTGTAATAATTTTCTTATTGCTTCCATTGTTTAAAAAGTTTGTTGTTCATATTAATCATGAATAAGGAAAAGAGAAGTGGGGATTTTATACCCTTGAGTATAACCACCCTACTTTCTCTACTATTCCTCCATCAGCGTCTGGATTTAACCAGATTATGTAACCAAATGGTGTTGGTGTAAACTTAATCTCTTTCTTACTCCCAGAGTCTCGCCCTACCATGATACTGTCTTCTGGGACTACGTATTTACTAGCCCCAACATAAGTTTCGTTACTCATAATGTAACGACAATCCGGTACTGAGTCTTTAGTTGCACTTGTTGTAACCAATTCCATGGGAGTGCCTATTACATTTCTCCTCGACTCTGTTACCAATCCCCAGAGAGCACTGAAGATGGTTCGGACTGTAATTTCTTCTGGAGTCTCTTGGTGAATAGTTACTAATTTTCTGCCGCCTCTATCGATGACAGCCTGGTTAACCTGAAACATTAGGTTCCCCTCAGAAATACCATTCTTCAGGGTAACACTTGGAACTGTCCTAATGAAGTCATAGACATATCCTAAGCTGCAGTTGAATAGAGCTCTCGACTTGAAGGATTTCATCCTTCCTGTTTTATCCTCTTCTCTGGTGAACTCTAGAATCCCCTGTCTCTCAGCCATTGATATAAAATCAGACCTTCTAACTAGGAGGAATCGTTTGTCTTTGAAGTGGAACTTTAGCTGTTTGAAGAATTCTCTGAAGATATTCCGCCAAGAGTCATTAACGTTTGTCCTGAAGAAGGTTCTGTAGCAGTCGCTTACAAATTGTAAATCCTCTATAAGAGATTTTGTCTCAACCTTCTTTGGTTCTTTTACGACTTCTTTGAATTGCTTTGTGTGACCAAAAAGTGCCATTACCAATATACCATTTGAAGTCTAGGTTTGGCTCTTTGTTCTTCGAGCACTTTCTCAGCGAATTCTTTACATTTTCGCCTCATTGATCTTTCATAACTATTGTTCAGCAAGTACTGACGTTTAGTCATTAGATATGGAGGTTTAATAGTACAATATGTACCGTAATCTGTACCTCTCATAATAAATCCTGGAAACCTACCATTCTCGAAAACCAACCCTCCAACATTAATCCAGCCATTGTCCTTACCTTCACCAGCCGTCCACATCTTAAGATCATAAGATCCTACTATGAAATCTCTATGTGAAGATTTTCTAGCCGTTTCAAGAATCCTTAGGACCACGTTCCCATCAACGGTCTTATCGTTCAACCATTCCTTGAACTTTTGACTTATAAATTGAAGGGATAGGCCATAGAGATCCTTAACAGATCTCCTAACGCTATCCCAAGAGATGACCAGTCCTGAGTATGCTTTGAAAATCTCTTCAGGACAGGATAAGCCAGTCGTCACTCTTTCCATCTAACCAAGCTTCATATATTTCCCAAGTATCGTTATCCATTTTAAGACTTCTCTTAAGTTTTTCTCTCTCGGTTGGTGCTCGGCAAGAACTATAAAAATCTACAATTCCGGCACACGTGGTAAAATCTACAACTCTATCGTCTTGCATGGCTTTAAGTTAAAACTACTTGGTGTTATTATGACTTTGTTTTCCTGGAGAAGTACGTTTTTACTATAAATCTCCCGAGGATACTCATAGACTGGGAAAAGGTCTGGATGTGCTTTTAGCTGTGGAGCAAAGTTAGCACCGAAAGCTAGGTTTGTCACATCTTCCTCTTCACATCTTTCATACATATACTCGAAAACGCCTTCCTGTAAACCTTCCTTACTGCGACCATGTGCCATAAGCGGCAATAGGACGTGATAATGGAGTCGGTCTTTATACTCTTTGGCTAGGTTAATCATGTCGTCCACACTAGCTTTGTCGCTTATGAGATGATGTATGACTACTTTGCACTCCCCGTATAGGATTAAGTTCTCTATAGCTACTCTTGCATGTGGGTGAAGTTTCTTATTACCAAAACTAACCGCCACACCACCACAGAATTGCTTAGTTGCTTCTAAAAGATCTTTACATTCCTGTGTTCTATAATCTGATAGTACAATTCCATTTGTTGTATAATTTGGAACTACGCCAGTTTCAAAAACAGCTTGTAAAAATTCTACAAATTCTGGATGAATTGTAGGTTCACCAATCGAACCACAAGCTATCTGATAAGGCCTAAATGTTTCTACCAGTGGAAGTCCTAACGCAGTAAAGGATTTGATCTTAAGAATTAATTCTAGGTCATCTATTCCTTCTCCTGCATCATTAGTCTTCTTTTTTCCAGCTCCAATCTCTGCTATATCTAAGAGCAGTTCTTTCGGAGTTCTTTTATCGTCAAAAACTTCCTTTAAAGGGTCGTCCTCGGAAAGAAGATTCGGATCAATTGGTCTATCAGCGGGCATTGTTGCCATCCACTTTTTCCATGTCTTGGCAATGTTCTTGTAATCAAGACCTTTATCGCTTGCACTGACATAGCAGAACGGACAACATGCATTACACCTAGAAGTTATTCCAACATCCATGAACTCAGATTTCTCTGGTTCTAGGGCAATATCATCCCCTAGGTCAAGTCGTGTTGTTACTAGATTTTGCCATATGGCATAGTAATTCTTGCTAAGGTCTCTTCTAATTTTTGTTCCCCAGCCTGTAAAATTTTTCATATTCTTTTATTTTTAATTTCACTAATTTCACTAAACCACTCTTTAAACTTTCCTTTCTCTAATAAGTCTATCAAGGGAAGTGGGATAGAATTGTCCTCACAACCAGTCAAAGTTATAATATTCTCTTTGACCGTCATTGTAGCTATATCATGTCCAACCCAATCAAGAGTATCTAAGATCCCCTGAAGTATTCCTTCAATTCTTTTCGGGGAACCATTAACAACAATTTCATAAACCTCCGTACTAGAATTGGTTATGATATCTGTCTTACTCTTAATGCCTACATTCATGCCAGACAATGTAATCTTTTATATCCTTCACCATATCTAGGAATCCACCGAATCCGTCTCGAATAGTTAAGAACCATAACCCAATAGCTCTGTCCTGAATTCTATGTTTGTGAATAGTAATCCAATCATTCCATCTACCCCAACTGGGCTCCTCTCCGGAAGTTGATAGCTCAGTATATGGCTTATCGACTAGGTCACATATCATCATCCATTCAGACTTCCCCTGATTTGATCTTAACCACTTCCAAGTTATCTCCTTGGGTTCCCAGTTAACAGACTGTGGCGTATTTATTCCAGAAAAGTAACCATTTTCAGCTACTTGTTTACCTTTCTTTCTAACTACGAATACTTCTGTACTAGAGTTGGTTATGACGTCGGTAATGCTTTTAATGCCTACATTCATAAAATAGAACTTTTTTATCGTGCGGTATGTTATCTATGTGAGCATAGAGGTCTAACTTTTCATAAATCTTTTCATCATAGTTATTAACCTCCATTAACCAGACATCTTTCATCTTTTCAGAGATCCAATCAATATTGTCTGCTAGCCACTTATTAAATGGCCTAAAGTGTGGATCCTCGTCTGTCTCTTCGATGGCTTTACCGCCTATAATTTTTCTGATATATTCCCAGTCACTATTAACCCAAAGATTTTTCTTATCCTCTTTACTGGATAATCCCCACAAGAGGCCCTCTCTAGTAAAACATGGCGCTAGAATGACTGTACAATCACTTACTTCATCCATTAGAAAATCTAATGAAGTATAGTCCTTCCTATCTTCCTCATTTAAACGTCTAAGCCATTGTTTGTTTTCCTTATTGGCTTTCAAAGCTTTTCTTGCGGAAGTTATTCTTACATTCTCGAGCCACTCTGCTTCTTTGCTTGTTAATTTCAAAACAAATACCTCCGTACTTGAATTAGTAATAACGTCAGTGATACTTTTTACTTTAATCATCCTTTTGTTATGTATATATCTGAATGTCTATTTATGTACATATAATAATCTTTACCGGCTTCTCTGTGGACCATCGTAAAATAATTCGTTGGACTATCATCCAAGAAGAACATAAGTAATTTATCTATACTCTCTTTTGGCTTAGTCGTGATAATTGGTCCTCTACTATAAACAGAAAAAGGTATATCTTCTATATCAGTTGCTTCCCACGGGAAACATACATCTACTTCAGGAACAGTATCCCCTTCTGTTTTAAACCTATATTTTCCTATATACAAACATGCGCTGTATGGATAATCTTTAAATACATTTGCTACTAGTTCATGTAGTTTTATTTCATTCATATCTGTTAATAAGGGGTTCAAAAATAAAAAGCCGAGTTTTATGAAACCCGGTTTTTAATCCATTTAGGAATATCCTTTAAGAGGAATTTTGGCGCTCCTATAAAAGCATCCTGTAGGTCGAAATCTTTTTTATGATTCAGATTTATTATTTTAGACCAGAATAGTCCAAAGATAAGCCACCTAGCTCCTATTGACATTTGCGAATCTCCATTAGCAATTATTATAATTGCGGCATGAGACGACGCATATAAAATCCAATATAGCACTTGTGTGACATTACTTGGTCCTTGTGCGAGAGGTATTCGTCCTCGATCTAGTACCTGACTTGATACTATACCAATCATTATCAGACTTATCGTCACCCGAAGGAGGTTAAGAATACCAAACCACTTAAGAGGCTCTCCGAAGACACCAAAAACACCAACCGTACTTATCACGGTAAACACAACCGTCCCGATTAAATCTAGGCCAAAGAAGAATCCTTGCCATGTTTTGGAACGAGCCTGATTAATCCACCCTCGAAGAGATTCCCACTTTTCTAGGAACTCCGGGCAATACTGATTAGCAATAAGCGGTTTCATCCTCTTAAGATACCCTGAAGCGTACTACTGATTAGCTTACCTGGAGCTGTCGGATATTTAGCCTGAACGATTTCAATCAGAGGTTTCATATCCCTCATGCTTAATGCATAACCATCCTCTTTTGTCGTCTTATAGGCAGTTATCGCTCCAGCAATGTACTCTTTAAGCTCTTCTTCGGTGGGAGACTCTGGGATGTACGGCTGAATAATATCAATCTCTTTTTGTTCAGCTTCTGCTAAATCTTCTCGCTTACCTTTTACGTATTCGTCGATAGAACCTTTTCTCTGTTCTACCATAGCGATTAGGGTTCTTGCTTCCTCCACCTCTGTTAGTTCACCAGTAGTTTTCCTATTCTTGGCGGTTTTTGTCTTCTGAAGTTCCGCCTTAATCAAGGTTAATACCTTCAGTAGTTCCTTGTTTCCAGAACTACGTGCTTCCGAAATTAATTCATCAATTTTGTTACTAATCATAATTTTAATTAATCAAAGGAATTAGTCCTATGACATTAATAAGAGTTTTGTGAAATTCTTATGTATGTACAAACATTAATTATTTAAAAAGACATGGAGAACTTATTAAAAATCGACAATCCGAGTAACGGAGAAAAACAAGAATTCGGCCTCATTGAGGTTTACCCATTCTTACATTATCAAAATGATCAAGACATCAATCAGAGGGATCTTAAACGGCTATTTCAATTATCTTTGGATTCCAACTTGTGTGTAATTACTATTCATGTAAGATCTGAGGAGGCGCAGAAAGAGATCTCATCTTATTTGATTGGGCACGGATTTGATGATATTAATGAACTAGATGGTGATGTCATTGGATTGACTGCTACTCGCTCTGGGAGGAATGAAAAGGCAGCCAAGATGAGACAGTATTATACTCTTGGTGATGACGTGAAGATGATGCTTACTAGGTCCAGTCTAAGCATACGTGTTAAGTTTCCGACAGAGGAATTAGGTCATTTTAAAGAGGTTATTAAATGTCTTCGCTACAAGAAAAACTATCGCAATAAGTGGCTAAACGGAAAAGGAGAGTTTATAATAAAGTAAAACCCATGAGGTTCCGAAATAAAAAAGGGAGAGTTAATTCTCTCCTTTCTTTTTCATTGAATAGGTCCTATTCTTGGATCTAAAATCCTTTTTATATTTTTTAGCTCTCCTCCCATAATGAGCACGAACTTCCTTGAGATGCCTAATCTCTTTTCTGGCTTCCTTAAGTACAAGTCCTTCTTTATTACTGGAGGCTAATTTCTTCTGTTCTATATCTTTGGTTAGGTTTGTTATCTTCTTGGCGTATTCACGCCACATTGCATAGGTTACCCTAAGTTTAAACTTTTCTATATCTCTCTCCATCTCTTAATAGGTATTGTAAGTAATCATTACAATTATGTTCTGGATCTTCTACCATCTCTACATACTTCCAATCATCTGGGGCTTTTATTTTACCGCAACTAATAACATAGTCTCCACCGTGTCCTCGTAAAAGATTTATTTCTTCACTTACTATTTTAAGACATAAGTCAGGACTTAAAGATTGTCTAGATCTTACTACGGAACATCTATATTCATAATTTATATTCTTAAGAATATTTTCTAGTTTCGGTGTCCACTTTTTTCTTTTCTTTTCAAATGTAGTTATTCCGTGTGCTTCAAGCCAAACCGGTATTTCTTGTGTCCCTTTTCCCCAACTCTTAACAAGTTCTACGTTTTCTTTAGTCAGAAAATGAGGAATGTCGAGAATACTTTTATCCTCAGGGAGTAAAAGGTAGGTCGGGAAAAGATAATAATATGTCCATCCACCTAAAAAGTCATTGTGTAATAAGAACCATAAGAAGTAGTTATTATCTGGTTTCCAAAACATGAGTCGGATAATATTTATTATCAACAAACCACTTATCAATAGCTCTCCAATCTACGTAAGGAGAGTGTTCACCTTTAGAGTTGACATAGTCGATGAGTGGTATTCCCACGTTATGATCGTCTATATATACATCAGCATATGTCTTCCTGCTTGGGTAGTAGGGATTATCTTCTCGCGGGAACTCGTTTATTGCATATATCTCAATTCCCTCTGCCTCTAATCTATCTAAAGCTACCTGCAAGACATCCGGACAATTCCCGAATGGCGCATGTTCTCGCATAGTATGGAGAAGGAGTTTTTGATGATACTTCTGAAGTTCCCTAAGAACCTCGAGAGCTCCGGGTACAGGATCACCGCATTGAGGGAATTCGTCCTGAAATATAGTTGCATCTACATCTACACCAACTACTCGACCAGGAATAATATTCAATCGAGGATCCTCATCTGGAACTACTATAAAACGATCCTCTTCTTTAATTGGATCATCAACAGTCCAAGGACCTATAGCTCCACATCTGACACACCAAGTTACTCCGAAACGATTTGTTTTAAATTTGTGGCCTTTTTTACTACATAATCCTATGAATCTTTGATAGCCACTTGCACTAATGTATTTCATAATCTTCTTCCTTTTGTTTTATCATGAATAAGGAATACCTTACTTATGATATGAAGAAAACAGTATTTGCAATTTTAATAGCAACATTATTTGTTGGGTGTTATGAACCTAATGACGTACCCAAACAAACTGAAACAATAATAGAAGATTATACTGGAAATACGCCACCGGGGAGCTGTGAAAAAGAAACTATACGTCTTCCTAAAGGATTCCGGTTCTCTGGATTTAGCAAAGAAAGTGGAAGTGCCATCATTATTGCTATGACAGAAATGGATTCCGGTTATGTCCCTAAGAAAAGTATAATATATCAAAGGTACAATGATACAGAGCATACATATGTTAAAGAAATTATTGAAAGTTGGTAGTCTAGTTCTAGTGCTAGTCCTTAGCGCGAGCTGTAGCGGTAACACAGAAGTTAGGGAAAGTACTGTAGCACTGGAAGATTATACAGCAGAGCCTACAAAAGATGCTAGACAAAGGGCAATAATTAGATTACCAAAAGGATTTCGTCTAGTTGAAGTAGTTCGAGGAAACCATCTAATTGGATACAGAATTGAGCCAATGGACTCCGGATATGTTCCAAAGAAATCATATTACGTAGATGATATTTTCGGATCTGATGATAACAGCAATCCGGCTTACGTCTATACTTTTATTGAATCGTGGTAAAAAAGAAAGAGAGTTATTCTCTCTTTTTTATTTTCTTTCTAACAATATCTCCTTCTATACCTATCGCTAATTTCTCATTATTCTCTATGACGTCGTATATTGGTTTTTTATTTGGTCCAAAGAGTCTATTCAAGGTGAACAGCACGTTACCTACTCTGAATACGGCCCCGCCAATATCAAAAGCTTGACTAGATAAAGAATTTACCCATTCTCCACATCCATAACGATAGAGGTAGATGGGCATGGTTTTTAAAATCTCTTCATCGAAAACATCTCTTCCCATACGTTTAGTGATGTCTTCTACGATTTTACTTTTCCATCCAAGGTTAGAAATTAGCTTATCTAGTGTATCGAAAGATGGTATAAATTTTTTTGATAAAAGTACTAATTTTTCTTTCATACATCATTAAGGTGTAAGCCTTATTGGTGATTATCATTAAACGAAACGAACATGAACAGAAAACAAGCAAAACTGTTAAGAGTAGCGGCAGCTATTCCAGAAGTAACCGTAGGAAATGTATCCTACAATATTAGTAAAATAAAAGAACTCCTTGATAGGTCAGAAGACCAGGGAGTTGATGTAATCGTTTTTCCAGAGCTTTGTGTAACTGGCTATTCGTGTGGAGACCTATTTTTCCAAGAGTGCCTTTTAGAGGCCGCTGAAAAAGGTATTGCAGATATTTGTGATTATACCAAAAATCATAGACAGGTTATCATAATTGGCGCCCCAGCTCGAGCAGATAATAATGAGCCTATTTTCAACACAGCACTAGTTATCCACAAAGGAGAGGTAATCAAAGCCGTTGGAAAACGGAATCTTCCCGGCTATAAAGAGTTTTATGAACCTAGATGGTTTAGTTGTGATAATCTTCCTCCTCGAATTTTTGAAACTGAGGATGGTGTAAGGTTTGGAGTAGAAATTTGTGAAGATGTTTGGTCTCCCTGTCCTCCATGTACAACACTAGTACAGGCTGGAGCTGAGGTCATATTTAACCTTTCAACAAGTAATGAACTTATTGGAAAACATCAATATCTAATGTCCATGCTTCGTCAAAGAAGTGCGGATCATATTTGTGGTTATGTATATGCTAGTTCTGGTTTTGGAGAATCTACCCAAGACCTATCCTATCAAGGAAATGCATTAATCTTTGAGAATGGCAAGCTCTTGGCTCAAAATAATAGAAACTTGATTGTTAATACTGGCGGTCAGATTGTAATAAACGACATTGACCTAGAGTCTATTAGAAATGAGCGTGCTATCAATACGACATTCCGTCAGTTCCGCTCCGAGCATAATCCAAAAGATGTGACAAAATGTCAGATTCCTGGAGCTATCCTCGGGGAAGGTGATACAGTAAGAAAGTGGAATCCCAAGCCGTTTGTACCAATGGGTAAAGAACTAGATGAAAGATGTAAAGACATACTTATCATGCAGTCTGCCGCCCTTGCTAAAAGGTTGTATCATACTGGCATGAAGCCGGTTATTGGAATTTCAGGCGGTTCAGACTCTACTTGGGCTTTAATTGTAGCGGTAGAGGCAATGAAGATGCTTAAAAATCCAGTATCTGATATAATTGGTGTAACCATGCCTGGATTTGCAACCAGTGAAAGAACAAAGAAGAATTCTTGGACTCTCATGAAGGCGTTTGGAATAGATGCTAGAGAGGTAAGTATCGTTGATATGGCTACAGCCGAGCTTAGGGCTCTTGGTCATGACTTGGATACACAAGATGTTACATATGAAAATGTACAGGCACGTAGTAGAACACAAATTCTCATGAACCTATCTAATCAAGAAAAAGGATTGGTTATTGGTACTGGTGATTTGTCAGAACTTGCCTTAGGTTGGTGTACTTATAATGCCGATCACATGAGTATGTATGGCGTTAACGCTAGCGTTCCAAAGACTCTTATTAAGAAGCTTATTGGATGGTATGCCAGCTGGATCATGGTATCTAATAGAGAGCTTTATAATACACTTGAAGATATCCTAGATACTCCAGTTAGTCCAGAACTTACTGGATCTGGTGCAGATGGAAAAGATGCTCAGGTAACGGAAGATAAAATCGGTCCCTATGAGCTTCACGACTTTTTCCTATACAATATGCTTCGTCATGGTTACGGTCCTGCCAAGATTATGTACATAGCTGAACATACTAAGGAGGGCTGGAGTAAAGAATATACAAGGGCCGATCTTAAGCAATGGCTACAGGTATTCATCAATAGATTCTTTAGTCAACAGTTCAAGAGGAGTTGTCTTCCAGACGGACCTAAGATCGGTTCAATCTCATTAAGTCCAAGAGGAGATTGGAGAATGCCAAGTGATGCTAATCAATATGAATGGTTTAAACAATTAAAAGAATATGGAAATTAAAGATCTATTACGAATTAAAGGAACTACTAAGGATGGGCGTATTTTTGACGACCAGGATAAAGATCATTGTCCAGCTTGTGGTCATCCTATCCACATTACTCTAAACTCAGATCTTAGCGATGAGCAGATCCAGAAATTAGAGCAGCTTCAAGATGTTGAAGTAATTGAAGGTACGATTAAACTTGAGTGTCCACAATGTGAGTGGGATGCTAATTTAAAGATCAGACGAGTAACAATTCATAAAAAAGCATAAAGGAATAATGTCAACAAACATCTTGGAAAACTTAACGGAGAATACTGAATTACTAGAAGCCAAAGATACAAAGAAAAAGTGTCGCCACTGTGCACTATGGACTAAATGGTGCTCAACGGTTGGTCAACGGTCAAGGAAATGTGTAGCTCCGAGTGAAAATCAATATTATAGTAAAATTAAGCTTTGGGGATGTCCAGAAGAATACCTAGAGATTAGATACGTAAAAGCTGTAAAAACAAGTGGTCTAGCCCAAATGGTATGGGAATGGATTGAACAGTTAATGGTAACAGGGAATGGTAAAAAATATCTTACAACATGTATGTCTCTTCTCCGCGAAGGCTTACTTGATAAAACAAAATTTGAGGAGAACAAGGAGACTATAATAAACTACGGCCCTGACAACTATCAACTTAAAGTAGCCAGAGAGTTACAGGAAGACATTAAATATCTTTGGTGGCAATTCATTAAGTATCAGTATAATAAAAGAAAAGATGCTGTATGAAACAGGTTTGGCAGGCACTGGATGGTGAACTGTTCGATGAAGAGGAATGGTGTAGAGAATATGAAGAACTCCTAAAGAAAGCCCTAAAAGCTGTTGAACCAATTAAATTTAGGACAATAGATAAAGGGTGGAACTTAGACCCAGAACCCATTAAACAACACCCAATAGATGTTGTTCATAAAGCTTGGTCTGATTTCTTAGGGGTTGTCAAAGAGTTAATACTCTGGTCAGAGATGTATACTGAATATCAGAGCGAATATGATACGGAGCCTAGGGATATTCAACAAAATCTCTTAGACCAACTCGACAAGTACTCTGAAGAACATAGAGCTATATATCCAGTAGCCTTATGGGATGACTGGCCCGGTTTTAGAGGAATTTCACAAAAATTTGAATCCATAAACATGGAAAACGGGGAAGAATATATAGGATCTTTTGGTCAGAAAGGAATGGAAGGTAGAAAACAATTCCTAAAGATGATTGAAGAGAGTAAAAAAGAAGAGAGCCAATAAGGTTCTCTTTTTATTTAGGGAGAAGAAATTTTTCTGGATGTTTTGCTTGAATTGGGGAATATAATTCCCATGATTTTTCTTTTATTCCATCCCAAGTTAGTTCTTCATATTTCATGACGTCAAGTAGACCACCCTTTTTATTTTTATAATCTAGGACAGCAAATACTATAGGACATTCAGCCTTCTTTGCTATCAGGTATACTCCGGGGTTCCAATCTTCTACTGCTCGTAGGTGACCTTCTGGACATATTAAAATTGAATTTCCATCTTCTCTGATCGATTTTGCTGCATCTATAATTGCATTTCTACTACTCTTATTTCCAACGGGTACAAATCCAAAGAGTCTAAGAATAGGAGCTGACCACCAGTAGAAGTATTTTTCGGTCATGATTAACTTGTGTTTTATACCTAAAGCCCAGAAGAAAAGTTTTCCTAAGAATCCATCTGCAAATGACGTATGTGGTGCAAATAGAATTACACTTGGATTAGTAGGTTTAACATTGTCTATAATTTTCCAACGTAATACTGTTAAAATTAATTTTGCTATTATCTTTTTCATATTTCACTATTAAGGAAGTCCCAGGTCCTTATTTATGATTAAACTTAAAACTTATGATTATTACATTAGTATTAGCAGTAATCGGAGCAGTAGTAATCCTAGCTTTTGCTGCTGTTCTCGCAAGTGGCAATGGTAGAGACATTGTCATATGTGATGAATGTAAAGCTGTTTGTGATTTAATCTCACAAGAAGTTGATGAAGAAGGATTTGGTATCTCGACATATCAATGTCCTAAGTGCGGTAGAATTTATAAACTTAATTAAAATTGAAAGAAGAGAATAAGAAAGTTTATGTAGAGGCCCTAACTAAGTGGGGCATTGAAGATCAAGTGTTTATGCTCCTAGAGGAGATGAGCGAACTAGCTAATGCAATCTGTAAGTACAGACGAGGGAGAGTTCAAATTCCTGATATTGTAACAGAACTTGCAGATGTTAGTATAATGCTAGAACAAATGCTCGTTGCATTTAATGTAGAGTCCGATTTTAACAAGGAAAAGATTAGAAAAATTGAACGACTTAAAGAAAGACTTAAGGAATATGGAATGGGTAAGACTAAGTGATTATAGTAATCCGAATGAGTATAAAAAAGACTGGGAAAGTATCCCAGTAGGTACAATGCTTCTTCATGCTGAGCAGGATATAATTATAGGAGGAACGATTGTTCCAGAGATCTCCATGGCTATTAAAACTACTACTAGTGAAGCCGCCGATATGTATGCTGAGGAAGGAGACGATGTTCTCCATATCCCTCAAGCCTATATGATTCTGGAAAATCCATTCGAAAAGAAAACGGTGTGCTAAACCGTTTCTTTTTCTTTTCTATAGTAGGATATCCTCAGGGAACAACTCTTCCTCAAAGGAAATATCCTGGCCAATATTATCACCATTTTTGTGCTGATTCTGTACGAGAATAGACAACTTTACAATCTCGCCTTCAATCTTATCAGCAACTTCTCTTGGATATGCTCGCCTCATGACATCTACTAGAGACAGAGGCTTGCTTAAGTCGTGACTTATAAATCTCCAATTTTCCTCACAGAACTTAAGGATACCATTGAATATATAGATCCACGTCACTATCTTTCTAAAATTGTAAGTAGGTCTAAGGAACCTGAATTCAACCGTTTTGTTAATGTCATAACAGATCATGTTGATCAAGTTCAACCAGTAATAGCGTGTAGTTATTTGCCACTTTCTTTTTCTTTCTAGATCATTGGGGTGTGGCTGTACCAACGATCCCATATACCTACGTCCTACTAGTCCTTGAAATAATTCATCAAAGCTATAGAACGCTGGCATTAAGTTGCAATAGTCTTTTCCACTCGCTTTGTATTTGCTTGTGCGAAATGTGAGAGCAGGTAAGATATTCTGAAGGGCTGATTGGAGGCGAAAACACGTCACGTAGAGGGCATATATCTTATCTGGTTCAAGTGGATATCCTCCCATATGAATATGTAAAGAACATTCCTTGTTAAAACCAGTAAACTTTCTCAAGTCATGAAGACTTTGATGAAGCAGAGATATACCCTTATTCCCTTCTAGAACGACCGTCGAGTATTCAAGGCCACTAATAGAACCATCCCTAAGAGGAATCAATCCGTCTCTAAAACAGAGATCCTCTGGAATATAACCTTCGCTGGTCTCAAACTCTAGACCGAATGTATACTTCAAGTGTTTAGAGATAGGATATTTCGTCTTCTTTGTCTCAATAACCTTTTGTTTTCGATTAAAAAGACTGAAATTCTCCACGGCTTCGTATCTTCTTTCAAAGTGATACGGAAATCCACCATGACCTCTAGTATATCTCTCTCTTATGTAGGTTTCGTTATCCATTCCCAACCGACACATGTAGTATCCATTGAGATTACTGAAGAATACATTCTTACCAGCCTCAGAATCACCTAAAATTAGACGTTCCTCGGTTCTTCCATCTTTATATCGAATACATGCTGAAATACACTTATCTACATGAGAGGTATATCCTTCTATCCAACCTCCTTCTTTCTCCCAGCCAACGATTATTCGTTTGCAGTTCTTGGAGTTGACTTCATTTCTTGTTACTTCATCAATGACTTGCATCGTTTATAGAGTTTGGTTACACTTATTCCTTTGGTTCCTAAGAGGTCTAGTGGATGGTCATAATTCTTTATGTTTCGATAACATGAAGTTTGACCGTCCTTAAACTCACTAACGAACGAATCGCCTATCATCTGGAATTCACCAGTGAATGGTCTATGAGAAGAGAAACCTGTCGCAAGATGGAATGATCCGTTCGCGGGGTAGAGCTTATCAAGACTCACGAATCTAATCAGATTCTGGTACTTTTTCATAAACTCGTCCTTATCCATCTTTGATTTCTTTAATGCGAACTCGAGGAATCTAAAGTACTCAACATCCAGGAGAGCAACCCCATTAAAAAACCAGATTTCTTTGACCGTATGTGAGGATTCCTCTTTGGAAGCTTCTCCTGTGTACATCCGGCCGAAGTCGTTGATTGAGAGCTGCCCGTGGGCGGGGATTGTCTTGGCTTTGTCTGTGAAGTAGATGTTGGTTTTTTTGTCTGGTCTGAGAAACTTGGGCCCAACTGAAGTAACTCTGTCAATAGAGCTCCCCGTTGACGTGCCTCCTTTACTAGTTTCTGAACCTACCGCTGGAGTTGTGTGTCCAACACCAACATTACCACGATATCCACCACCCTGATAGTAGGTACCACCATACGTACTACCGCCTTGATTGCCTTGCCAAACAGTTCCATAAGAAGAAGAACTGCTACTGCTTGCATAAACTTTGCTTTGCTGGCAATTGCTTCGATCATAAGACTTAATATTTACAATATCGCCTGGAAGTACTTGAATTAGTACATTATCCTCAACGGTAAATACTTCGTCGTCTGGACGTAATACCTCTAGGTACTTGTCGATTGATGAGCAGACAAACTCATTCTTGTTCTGAATGAAATAGAATGGTCTTTCTTCCTCAATTGTTGTAGAAGTTGAATACTTCTTACTAGCTCCTCTGAAAATGAGGATTTTTGGCTCTGGTTGTCTATAATCTACGATCAGAAATACTGATCCACCGTTATATTCAGCCAGACAATCATATCCTTTGTAATAGAATATTCTGGCCATAACCTGAGAATCAGTTAAGCCTTTAATGTCTACCTTCGGAATGTACTTTTTGGCTAGCTCTTCATAATTATGAATAGTACCATTATGAATCATTACGAATTTAGCATTTCCAGCTTTATCTGTTAAGACAACCGGCTGAGCCGTCTTATCTGATATGCCACCGACAGATGCCTTTCGGCAATGTCCAAGGGCAATACTTACATTCTTACCTTTTATACGATTCAAGACAGAACTTTCTTTAAAAAAGTCTCGGAATTCTTTTTTCTTATCTACTCCAACTTCCCAAAGTCCGTCAATGAATACTCCACAACTATCACCTCCGCGAGAGTCATTGTTAACTCCTAATACGCAGAAGGTCGTATAGTCAAATTTACGTGGTTTCGAGTTAATTATCGAAAATATTCCACACATCCGCTGCTAATTTTTTTTATTAATTTAATGATTTATTTCTTTATCACCGCTGAATGAGAGCCCACACAATTAAGTGCAGAAACTCTCCTCGCAGCGGGTATATCTCTAGAGATTGTAGTCGGCAATGACCTGTTCAGCGGTCTTAACTTTCGTATTGTTAATAATATCTTGCACGACTTCACCTGGCAAAAGACCTGCACCTTCATTATGCATTTGAATGGCGCGCATTGTTTTCTGCCATACGAAATCCAGGCTCTCCTCATCTTTCATGAGGGCGCTTGAGAGAACTCTATATTCAACCATCTAGGTTCACTCCTAGATAGACTTTACCTTCACCTCCACCTTTACGTGCTGAGGGTCCCTCGTCAAGTCGTTACACCTTCTGCTGAGTTAGCAGCTTGGCTCGGTATTCCTGATGCTGGTTCACCGACTTTGGGGGATTCTTGATTACTACCATTTCTGATAGCACAGGCTAAACTGTACTTATGTACATGCATCGACATAGATTAAGTCCAACTGTTATTTGTGTTTAGTTTTCTGAACTCAATCTATGGTGTTTTTATTTTAAGTCAACCATAACCGGTTAACCGGAAACAACCGGCTTTACCGTATAGAGATCTTCTCTTTTTGTCCTGGTCTCGAATAATCGATGGGATTCCGAGATACTGATCCAGATATTTGACCAACTGGATAGAGGTATCTGCATTATAGTTTTTATAACCTATGTGAATGTGGAATCCGGCCGAGCGGAGATTCGTTGTCTCACCCTTTGGCTTAGGGTTAGGACCACCAGTATAGGCATTGTAGTCGACGCTACAGCCGAACTGTTTTGCCTCATCTGACTGAAGTTGATCTGATGGCACTGATTGACTTGCGGCGCAAAGAATTCCAAGGTCTGGATTCTTTTCACTTACAAATCTTTCAATATACTTCTTCATATACTCGACGTTGTTGACGAAACTAAGTCCATCTACAGCAGGAGGTATATTGAATTCTGCCAAGATATTATCAATCTCCAAGCCAAATCCTGTAGGCATGTCTTCACCTACCCAAGGATTTCCCTTTTCACCGGGAATTAATCCTATGGATGATACGACTTTTCCCGTTTTCTTGTTTATGATAAACAGTTCGGGATCTGCTCCAATTGTTATATCTCTTATAGTCATCTCTTTATATTTTGACGAATTAAATCATTAATCATCTTTGCAACTGGTGAACCTGCCATCATCTCAGGATGACCTTGTACACCGAGACATGTTGGCAACCCTTCCCTATGGAAGAGACCTATCTCAGGTTCACCAAACATACTATAAAACTTAGGATCAATTCCATCTCCCTCATAGCAGTGGCTTATTCCTTCAGCCCAGTAGAGAATCTCAAAATCCTTCTGATCCAGGTTAAATGGATATACCATCTGATGATGAAGAGATGTAATCTCATAAGTTATCTTCCCGTTGGTTATGCTGTGACTCCGTCCGCACCAGTGACCTGATACGTTTTGAGCTAATTTCCCGCCATACATGGCTGAGAATAATTGAAATCCACGGCATATACCCACGCAAAGTTGGTCTAAGGCGACTTTCTTGAATGATTCAACCTCGAATTGATCACGCTTGGCATTAAACCAAGTAGACTGATGCTTTTTACATCCATACAATTCTGGATTGATATCTTCGCCTCCAGTGAAAAGGACTACCTGTGCGTCCTTCATGTCATCGACCAGTTCTAGGTCTTCAATAAATCTTGAATACCCAATACTAGGTCCTACTACAAATACTTTCATACTACTTCTGGCTTCGTTTGTTCTTTAATTTTATCATAATTCTCATGATAAATCTTTGCTCGCTCTGCAAAGGACTTCTCATTCATCCACCAATCAAAGGAGAGTAGGCAACTAGCTCCGGGTTCAGCGATTCGCTTAAAATCCCCCGTTGTCTTTTCGTCGTAAATTTTTGTGATATATTGAATACCTTCTCCAATCTTCTTTTTCACATAGTTTTTACTATGGAATTGACGGTTAGGTAGTAACAACGACTGATCTGACTGATAGCTGTTGGGGAACGATGAAATAATAGTCTCCATAATATTGAGAATAGACTCCCCACGGAATTTTTGAGGATCCGTTGCTCTTAGGCGATGTGCATCGATAAACCACATATTGAATGGATACTCATAGAATCCACGTAGAGATGTCAAGATCCATTTATGTTGAGTATAATTACCCACCATATCGATATGTAGTTTCCAAGCTTCGCATTCTTTACCTTCCAGTTTATACGAACTGTTTTCCAGTTTATACTTAAACGGATGGTAAGTTTTAGCTATTTTGAGCCAACCCTCAATCTCCTTCTTGTTCAGGAGACATGCATTATTCCTCTTAGTTTTAATTGCATCTAAACCCTTCATCAGGTAGATTTCATAGTGTACCTGCCGAACGTTGTCAACTCTATGGTTTCCCCACCTATTGAGAGTTCTTGCGAAACAGGGATAAGTACCCAATTCATAGTTGGCGTATCCCTCTGTCTTATAAATACTACAAAGATTTAGAAAACTAAACGTATTGTCCATATATAGTTTGGTTTTATTTTAAAAGTAAAAGAGTACCCTTAACCACAGTAAGAGTACCCTCGTTCAGTTTTTACTCGGCAGCCGGAGCCTCGTTGGTTTCGGCAGGAGCCTCTGTTACAACCTGTGCAGGTGCCTGAACACCGAATGCGGCGCCTCCGAAGAGGTTATTGCCAGTCAGTGCAGACATCATCAGCAGGTCCTTAAGAGAAGACTTGCCGTCCTCCTTACCTGCCAGAGCGAGCATCAGCATGGGGTTCATGCCGACAGCGCCACCCTGCTGGTTCATGAGGAGCAGAGGCAGGAGCGAATCCTTCTTGTCGTCGTCATTCAAGGCCATCAGCAGCATGGGGTTGATCTGACCACCGATAGAGCCGGTGAGAGATACAGCCACGCGGACCATAGCCTGGTTGAACAGAACGTCCTTGATCAGGTGGATAGTCTTGCCAGAACCAGTGTAACTGATACCAGAGATCTTATCACCCTCGATCTTAACGACCTTGGCGTAGCTGCGATCCAGTGCGATCACATCACCGGGCTTGAGCTGCTCCTTCGGCTTGCTGATAATATACACAGGCAGGTCGATAGTGAACTCCTCGGGATACGAGAGCAGGTTGTTGGCGGCGTCAATAGCCACATAACCATTACTGGTGGCAACACACAGGTTACCGTCGGTTGCTACGCGGATGTCCTTAGCCTCAGTAGGCATGAACATCTCCTTGATGCGGGCAGCATAGCCCTTGATAGAATTCGTCTTGTTCATCTTGTCTTCTTTTTCTGTTGTCTTGATTAATGGTTTAGCACTTTTGCACCAGTTCTCGAACTTGATAACATTCGATACACCAGTGATATTGACCTTCTTCATGGCGTACTCACGCGTAAGCGTGTCAATGTACGTACGCTCTTCTTCTGAAAGGTTCTCGAGAGAATCCTGGTATGCCTTGATGACATACAGGTTGTTACCCTTGGTGGTCACAATGTGGTCACCAGCCTTAACGTTTGCCAGGTGAGTGTTCAGCTCTACATTCGCGATGCGAAACTTAGGCTCATTCTTAGCAAACTCCACGATATCAGCCATTGACTTAGGCATGATCTTCGGGTTCGAGGTGTAGATCAGAAATTTGTTCATCTTATAAAACATTAATGTTGTTAGATGACTTAGCCTCACTGTGGTTGAGGTTCGTCGTGCTCTTGACTGAGTTTGGATCAGTTTCCGAAATTGTATTTCGTGTTTTGTACATTATTAAACTACAAAAGCTTTTCCTATCTTATTCTCTCGAGTCCTGTATAAAATTCCATTAACAATTTCATTTATACAAAAAACTCTGTTCATATCATACTTAAGATTTTCAGGGGTTTTGCGTTTTTTGGCCCTTCTCATCCTTATAGGTGAATATGTTTATAGCAATTGATTTTGACGGTACTTGTGTAACGCATGAGTATCCTAGAATAGGACAAGACATAGGAGCCGTTCCTATTCTTAAGCGACTCGTTGAGAAAGGACATAAACTTATCCTTCATACAATGAGATCAGGACCTACCGAGGAAGCAGCCAAAAAGTGGTTTGAGCTGAATGAAATTCCTTTGTATGCGATTAATAACAACCCAACTCAGTTTAGGTGGACACAATCCAGAAAAGTGTATGCAAATCTTTATATAGACGATGCAGCACTTGGAGCGCCTCTGACGTATAATCCAGATCTGTCAGAGAAACCTTACATTGATTGGGAACAGGTTGAAGTACAACTTAGTAAACGAGGTTTAATATGAAAGTAGAACAATTTAAAAAACAGTATTCCTACAACAGCGGTGACACTAAGTGGTTGCCAACAGGAGGAGATCTCCTTAAGTACATTGGAGGAGAAGTTATTCGAATCCACTACACAAAAAAGGAGGATGGTACTTGGATGAACTCCTTTGCTACGGCTCACATCATAGATATCTATGATTATAATCCCGCCACAATGACTTACACCATCAAGTACTACCTTAGCGAGAATGAGGAAGGAAAAGAGGATAAGACGGAGATTGAAGAGATTATTATCCCTGAAGGATTTACTTTTGATATCATGGGACAGGGTATTCAGAATACAATGAACAGGTTTATGCCGTATTCTTTACACTGTGCCGTTGTTGAGGAAGAGAAGTTCTTCGGAAGAGTTGACTCTCTCTGGGATGAAACTAAGACTCTCCCATTTGGTGCTATTAAAGCTATCAGCGAGAGCTCTGGTAAAGACCAAAGACAGCTCTTGCAGTATGGCAAGAATATAGTAGCAGCCATTCGTGAAACTGTTCGAGATGAAGAGGATCCCGATACCTACAACGATACTGGGAGATTATTCTTGTTCAGGATTGGTCAGCTTAAGCTTAGCCATGACTACAAAGAAAATTGGCGACTTATGCTCTATGATACGAAGGGCGAACAAGCTATTAATATAATGATCTCTGAAACTGAGGAGGACTATTATGAAGTTCCTGAGATTGGTGATCTTAAGTTAATTGACTTGATGGGCACTGGTTCTGTTAATACAGAGTCCGCTTCGATAATAAACTTAAATAATTAAACAACAATGTACGCAGTAATCGCAGAAAGTGACAAAACACGAGACATTTATGTCTTTAAGTGTGATCATGAGCCAGACGATACTGAGTTTGGCTATTTTGTAAGAGATGAGTTTCCTGATCACTTCCAGGCAGATCCCGTAGACTGGGACGATGACGAGTGTGACTATGATTCTGATGAGGATGATTGGGATGACGACTACTCGGAGGGAGACGATTGGGACGACGAAGATGATTGTGGTGGAATTGCTTACATGACAATCATGGACATCATTGAGATCGACGAAGACCAGAAATCAGTTACCTACGAAGGAAAGGAATATGACCTGACTGAGGCGAAGGTAATTGAAGGTTATGTATAAAATAGCCATCGATACATACTACTTTGGGGAGGAAAAAGCTCGGACAGTAGGAGTTATCTTCAATAACTTCTCTGACGAAGCCCCTTCCCGAATAGTTACAGTCTGGTCGACGGAGTTTGAGCCATATCAACCAGGACTATTCTATAAGAGAGAACTTCCATGCATTCTAGACTGCTTGGCCCAAATTAACCTAGCCGAGTTTGATACTATTATCCTCGACAGTTTCTATAGGCTGAAGGGGGATTATGGAGTAGAGTGGTCTGGTCTCGGGGAACACTTAATGAATGACCTTCGAGGGAAAGGTCTACTACACCCTGACCTAAATATCTGGTGTGTAGCAAAGACAAACTTCTGTAGGACGGATGAGATTTCAGAGTTGGTTATAAGAGGAACTAGTGAAAAACCTCTCTATGTACAAGCAATGAGAGATCAAAAAGGTGTTGCTACCTTGGTTAAAAGTATGGCCGGTGAATATAGGCTCCCTAAGATGTTAAAGATCTTAGACAAAGAAACAAAAAAGAAGTAGGATTTTACGTCCTACTTTTAAATTTTTCTACCTCCTCTGGATGAAGAGCCATGAGTCTACGGAGCTCTTTAACTTCGTGATCCATATTCTCTAGTCTCCACTTCCACTCTTCATCTGTTTCAGGGGTGTAGTAGCTAAGAGATAGTACTCCATTATACCAATCCTCATACTCCTCTGGCTCTGCTTCCGTGCTAAGAGAAATATTCTCTCTAGTCAAACTAGGATTTTCTTTTAGGATTTCACTAATAGCGTTCTCAAGTTCTGCTAGCTCTTTGTCCACCTGATCACCCCAGAGACGAATACTCTTCGTCCTATAAGCCATTTGGCGATCTGGACTTCTCGGATTATATTCCGGTTCTGTACTTTCGTGACAATTGTTCATGTTCATAATACTCTTCCTCACTATAAAACTTAATTCCAAGCACTTTCTCTATCTTTTTCAGAGTAGGAAAGTACTCTTCATCTCCCATCCTAATTCTTAGGAAAATCTCCTCGCCATCTACTGTGGCAGTGCCGTTTTCTGCTGAATTCCCTAGGCGGTTGGGACTGAGTAGTTCAGTCTTTTTACCATTCTCTGGGTCCACTAGGTCAACTACTATAGTACCACCGTCCTTGCAGGTGCTGTAATTCTCAACCTTATAGGTCTTAGTGACCTTTGAACAAGCCAGGTCAAGCTCTACTGCCCCATCTAGTGTCCATAACTTAGGATCTGTGAAGGGATCTGGATCTACTGGATCATAGTACATTTGATCGTACAATACTAAATATCCAGAGTTATCTTTTTTCTTCAGAAGGCGAGTCACCCAATAGACATCCTGTGGAAAGTCTATCTTTGGTGCCTTCTCTAAGTCGTACTCGTCTGTTGGTTCAAAGAAATCGAAATGGAAAATACTATTCTGGAACATGACTTTATCACCTTTCCTAAAGTATCTACCAATGCCATCTCTTTCTAGGAATTTCTTCTCAGTAGCCCAGGTAAGACCGTACGAAGATGTGTTATCTCCACTACTGTATATACCTCCACCTTCCGTCTTTACTCGCCGGAAAGTTTTATCACCAGGCAGCTTAATCCAGTAATCTCTCTTTTCTTCTCCGATTACTAGTACGAAGTTTCTATCTCCTGGATCGTCACCTACCTTAAATTGGTCGCTTCCGTACCAATCAAAATCTTTACATTTATAATATTTGTACATAATTTCAATCAAGGATAGAAAGGGAGAACTATCCTCACGGACCGTCTTTCCCTAAAACCAAACTAAAACTAATGCCAGAATTAATCCATCTTAGTTTCAATAATCTCATCAATGATGCCATACTTTTTACATTCCTCAGCATTAAGCCAAAAATCTCGTCTAGCATCCTCAAAGATCTTCTCGTAAGGTTGGCCCGTTCTCTGAGCCAAGTATCTGAACAGACGCTCCCGGAGGAGTTCCATCTGTTTAGCTTCAATCATAATATCTGCAGTCGGACCACTTAATCCACCTCCTCCAATTAGGGGCTGATGAATAAGGCACGATGCATTGGGGAGTGAAAATCTTTTACCTCGTGTTCCTGAGGAAAGCAGGAGTGATCCCATAGAGGCAGCCATGGACACATTGATAGTCTTAATATCAGATTTAATAAAGTTCATAGTGTCACATATTCCTAAACCAGCACTACAACTACCACCACCTGTCATAATGTACATAGTTATGTCCGTATCTGACTGACTATCCAAGTACAAAAGCTGAGCTATTGTAATACTAGCGGAATAATCATCTACCTCTGAAGCAAAGAAGACTTGACGTTCTCCCATAAGTCGAGAAAAGATATCCATCTGTGTCACATGCATCTCCCTTTCTTCTAGGATGTATGGACTTTGAACAGCCTCTTTCTTCGTCATGATATCATCGAACGCGGTCATCATACTGGGATTCCCTGCTTTAAAGAATCCTCTAAAATCATTTAGATCAAATTTCTTTTTCATATTCATATATTTTCTCTCTAATAAGGATTACCCACCTAGTAAAAATGCGATTCTTAAGTTGGAACAACCTTATAGATGATATGGAAGAAAAAAGATCATTATTTATTTGTGGAGACATTCACGGAGAATTGAAGTACCTCGTATATAATGTAATACGAAGTAAGTGGGGACTTAAAAATTCTGACATAATTGTTGTCGGTGACTTTGGTGCAGGTTTTGGTAGAAAACATTCTATGCAGGTCTCTTATGAGAAGATAGAAAAATACCTAGAAAGAGACAACAATGTAATTTGGACCATTAGGGGAAACCATGATGATCCAGCTTGGTTCGATGGAACACATGATTTTCCAAGATTACATTTTCTAAAAGACTATGAAGTTGTCGAGATATGTGGAAAAAAGATATATCCCATCGGTGGAGCAACTTCCATAGACATAGATGCTCCCGACAGAAAAGGAAGAACAAGGAGATGGTACAATGACCGAAACATTAGGTTAGGGTCATCTCGAAGATATTGGTGGCCAGGAGAAAATATAGTTCCCTCAACAAAACCACATCCAATAAAAGTAGATATAGTTCTTTCCCATGAAGCACCTTTTGCCTTCGAACCTGTCTCTATTCGTCCTAATCACTGTACAAATGAGACATGGGACAAAGTCTTAGCGGATCGGAAATATCTAGACGAAGTATTGTATAATATAAATGCTTCTTGGTGGATCTATGGACACTATCATACAAATTTTTCCGGACACATAGGAAATCTAATGTATAGGTGTCTCCCTGAATTGGAATTATTTGAAATCAGATGAAAAATCTATTACTACTATTTCTGTTATTAATAAGCATAGGCTGTCATCAAGAAAGAGAGACAGAACCGGATAATAGGGCAGAAGACATTATAGGTACTTGGACTAGTAACAGTGGAGTTTATTATAGTTTTTCTTCGGATCGAACGGGTGAAGTAGGAGACCTAATAGAGGGCGAAGAAATACTTTGGTGGTCCATAAAAGACGACTCACTTTTCCTGGTCATAGAACTACAGCCAGATACAACTAAATATAAAATTAATTTTCAGACTAAGAGAACCTTGGTCTTAGATAACACCTTTAAGTTTAGAAAAAGATAAAAACATCAACGATTACCCAGCCCACGCGGCGTCTCTTAAAACTAATTGTCATGACTGACGATGCAATTCAGAAAAAGGTTCTTGGTAACGAGAAGAATATCAAGGGCCTAATCAATAGAATAGAGAAACTCGGTAATAAGATTAACCGAATGACTGAAGAAATAGAATTCCTTCGAAGGGAGAATAAAGCCCTGAAAAAGGAACTTAAACAGGTCAGGGGTTATTAAGGGTGATATTTTCGGATTATTTTGCCTGTGAGGGTAGAATAATCCCTTATTTTTGAGATATGATAGTAGCATTTAATTATAATCACGGAGATTTCAAACAACTTAGTATCTTAATAGAAAAGCCGTGGATAAAACTAGTAAATGTATATAATGTTAGAGACCTACTCCCAAACAGAGAAGAGTGGGAGATGTGGCTGAGAACGTATAATAAAAACACTGGAGAGTTAATTCCAGAGTTCTATAGGATGACAGAATTCTACGAGGATATAATAAGGAAGGCGGGTAGAGAGAGGAGATATATCAACCTCAGAACTAAGCCCACCATCCCTCAGTACAAGTACGTATCCTTTAATACCCTCGTAAGTTCGTTGGACTTCGGAAATATAGAGATCATCGATAAAAATGCCATGGAAGGAGTTAGGTCGAGGCTTAAGATAGCTAAACCTAGCCCAATCCAAGAAGAACAGCTCAAAGCAGCAGGCCCAAATATAGAGGGACGGCTCTTTGATTATATCATGGGGAGACTGGATCAAGACCCTTTCACTCTCCACCCAAAACATCCATATTGGTTTGGTGGAGTAGATAACTTGATTACCATGTTTTCTTATCATGTGACATATTCTACATTTGGCACTATCTTATGAATGAAATTCTTATACATGTATGAAAAGAATGAAATTTTTTGATAACACAGAAGAATTAACAAAAATTCTAAAAGCTTCTTACCAAGCGGCACAAGAAGCAAAGATTGCAGAAATTACAGTCGGTAATTTTATTTATAGCCTGTTCTACTACTATTTTAGTGGGAAAGGAGCCGACAGGAAATATAACAAATCTGTGAAGGATTTCTTTTCGGGGTTAAAAGATCCTGATAAAAAGAGAATCCTAGAAGCTCTAGCAGGATTAACAGATACTGAAGAGGAGGTCGCACCAACATACAGTGACGACTTAGACCTGTTCGATCCTACGATGATAATGTTAAGTGATAACATGAAGGATATCTTTGACGATGCCTTAGGGGAAAGTAAACAACTCTTCCCTGAAAGAATGAGCGAACTTGATACAGACGTCGTTCTCATGGCAGCACTTAAATTAGATGGAGAAGACGAGGATTGTATTGAATACCTTCATATGGAGGGATTTGAATCTAAAGTATTATATGAAATAATGGTATCTAATAGAAAAGCAGATGCTAAAAACGTAGCTGGTCTTATGGATTCTTTGGTGAAGACAGTAACCGAAGGAAATCCAGCTGAAGCAGAAAAATTCATAGGAGAAATCTTAGAAAAATCAGGAGGTACTATTCCTACTCCACAAGCTAATAATGGAAGAAATAACGAAGGAGATGAGGAAAAAGAATTTGAAGAGGCAGGTCGTCATGAAGCCATAGATGGAACTGAACTAGACCCCAATTCTGACACTCCAAACCTAGATCGTTATAGTGTAGATCTGACAAAGAAAGCAGCAAACGGAGAATTTGATCCAGTTATAGGCAGAGATGACGTGGTAGAGTCTATGATAGAGATTCTCTTGAAAAGACGTAAACCAAATATTGCTCTTCTCTCAGAGGCTGGTACTGGTAAAACTGCCATCATAGAAAAACTCGCTCAGAGAATTGCTTCGGGGGATGTTCCAGAGAAGCTTCAGGGGAAAAGGATATGTAGTCTTAACCTCAATGACCTAGTAGCTGGTACGCAGTATCGTGGTCAATTTGAAGAGCGACTCCAGAAACTCATTAAAGAAGTATGCAATAACAAAGATATTATCATTGCCTTAGATGAGCTTCATACTTTAGTATCAGGTTCGGCTGGTGGTCAGAACGATACTGGTAATATTCTCAAACCTTATTTAGCACGAGGAGAATTCCAGATGATTGGTGCAACGACCCCTGCTGAGTATCGTAAATATATTGAGAAGGATAAAGCCTTGAATCGACGTTTCACTCAGGTCATGGTAGAGGAACCAACTCAAGCAGAAACTCTAAAGATTCTAAAAGGAATTTCTAGTAATTATGAAAAGTTCCACCGTGTACGTTATACACCTGCCATTCTTGACCTTTGTGTTGAGTTGAGTGGTAAGTATATGGCCGATAAAAACTTCCCTGACAAGGCTGTCGACACCATGGACATGGCTGGTTCTCTGGCATCCCTGAAACGAATCACGGAAAAGAAAGAGAACGTGACAGAAGCTGAGAAACGTCTAGCAGAAGTCATTGAGCTTAAGAAGAAGGCTGTCATGGAGGATCAGGACTTCGAGGAAGCAGAACGCCTCAGGAATGAGGAAAAAGCTTTGAATGAAGTTATTGAAAGAGAGACTAAGGCCATGGCCAAAGAAGCTAGTAAAAGAGCTAATTGGACCGAAGTTGAGGACAAAGACGTTATCATGGCCGTCTCTAATATAAGCCGAATTCCGTATGACAAGGTAGCTCAGAACGATAGAGAGAAGCTGAAGTTCTTGCGTGAAGAGTTAACACGGACGGTGATTGGTCAGCCAGAAGCCATTGATGAAGTTATGGGCTGTATTCAGAGAGCTGTCCTTGGAGTAAAACCAGCTAACAAGCCATACGGCGTACTCTTATTCTCCGGTGAAACAGGTGTAGGTAAATCCTACCTGGCGAAGAAATTAGCAGAAATTTTCTATGGAACTGAAAAAGCCTTAGTAAGGTTCGATATGAGTAGCATGACTTCTGAAGCTGATGTAACTCGACTTTTGGGTGCAGCTCCAGGTTATGTTAGAAGTGACGAGTCTGGTGAGCTTATCAAGGTTCGTGACACAAATGGTGGATCTTGTGTCCTCCTCTTTGATGAGATTGAAAAGGCTAATGAACATATATATGACGTGCTCCTTCCGATTCTCGATGAAGGACGTATTAACCTGAGTAGTGGTGAGCTGATTGACTTTTCTAATACGATTATAATCTTCACCTCTAATATAGGAACGAAAGAAGTGGCATCTCAGCTTAGAGTTGGCTTTACACAACCAACTGATGAAGAGCGCCATAGCAAAGACAAGGAGATTGTTCAGAAGGCCATCGAGAAGAAGTTTAAGCCTGAATTTAGGAATCGACTTACAAGACAGATTGTATTTCGTCATTTCACAAGAGATGACCTAAGCAAGGTATTTAACTTAGAGCTAGAAAAAATTAAAAAGCAACTCAATAAGAGTCACCTAAAGATAAAAGTAACTCCTGCTCTAAAAAACCATGTTCTCGACGAATGTACAGCTGGTCTTGGCGCACGTGAACTTAATCGTAATATAGAGCGCTGGGTAACAGACTCAGTCGGACGAGCAATGATTGACGCCCCAGATGCAATGAATTTTACAGTAGATTACGATCCTACTACTAAAAAAGCATTTGTGGTAGTGTAAAAAAATAAAAACCTAGGTTCTCATTTCCTAGGTTTCTTTTTATTTTTCTTCTGGTACGGTAAATCCCCTATCTGACAGCAGTTTCCTACCAATCCACTGTCCGAGCTCTGTCCTAAGTTGTACCCAAAGGAATTGCATTTCTTCCTCATTTCTCTTACCACTTTTCATGTCTTCTAGAATTATATTATCTGCAAGAAGCTCTGTTTCTGTAGTAGTAGATTTAGAAATATTATAGGAAACAAGAAGGTATGAAGATAGTATGTCATAGAGAATAGTCCAGCCCCATACAGCCACAAGACCCGACAGAAGAAATACTGTAATTATTCCCTTCCTTAGGAGACTTCCTCCATACCATCCCCAACACCAGACTAGAATACCTATAACCACTAACAAGAGAATTCTTACTAGCCAAGTTATTCTCTTTTTCTGTCTTTCCAAGAGGTCTGACCAGTAGACCAATCCTCTGATTATGTTTTCTATTGATGTACTCATGATAAAAAGAGGAGACCTTTAATTGGCCTCCTTAATTTCAGTATTGTCAAATGATTTCCACTCTGTCTGGCGGAGTACGCGATTCATAGCACTCGCACGAGTAGCTCCAGTGTACTTACCCTTCGGCCAATCGAGTTCTTGCATATTTACTCCAGCGATTGGATTTTTCATCTCCACGTCACTATTGTTATATACTCCAACAGGCTCCAACCAGATAGCCTCTTTATCACCCTTAATCTCAAAAACACCAAACTTTGTTGGAGTCAAGAGAATATCGATCTTACAACCAGGTGCGAAGCGATATTGCTGCCACCTTAGAGCATCACGCAGACCAATTATCAGGGCTTTTGCTACACTGTTGTTCCAATCCATCTCAAAGATGGGGAAATCAACGTCATTTTCGTACAGAGTAGGCTGCCAACTGCCATCACCACGAGCCAAGATCTGTTCAGAGAGATACTTGACTGCTTCTGCTTTTATGTTTTTACGACTTTTTAAGAGAGTGGCAATGATATCTGCTCCATACATGCAGCAATCCTTCCTCTCTACAGCACTGAAGTCTTTATCCCCCGTTCTTTCACATACCTTCTGGAACGTTAGGAGCGGCGTATAGTCGCTAAGGGATCCTGGACTGACTATCTGATAAAGATAGTACGTTTTCAATGCCTGATTGTTCAGGAAGAAGGGATAGACATTGCCAATCATGGTGTTTGTCAACTTTGGTCTTCTCATTTCTTTTTCTTTTTTTGGTTATTACTATTGTTACCTATTACCTCCTCTTGACCTGGAGCCTTGAGTCTAGTAGCTATTCGTCCTTTTGTTAAATCATAGGGGGACATCTCTACTTTAACCCTATCACCAGTTAAGATTCGGATATAATATTTTCTTATTTTTCCTGATATGCTACAGAGGATAACTGGTTCTCCAACCATATCGAGTTGAACTTTAAACATGGAGTTCCCAAGTTCCTCTATAACAATTCCTTCTTTAATTATGGCTTGTTCTTTCATTTTATGCCTTTATCTTTCATAAATTTAATATTTAACTCCTGAAATCCTGAGTTAATAATATCATTCTTAAGAGTTTCACTAGGTTCTGCAAAATCCAAAATATCAGAAAGAAGAACCCTAACCTGAATCGCTATATCTGGTTTAGATACTGTTCCTCGATTAATTTCTTTCCAAGAGGTTACTCCGTCTCCACCATTAGATAGTGCAGACATAAGTAGTTTCTCTAAGGAACTAGCTAGGTCAGGATTAAATCTCTTTCCGATATAATTATCTGTACTTCCTGACGAAACCGTTTGATCTAAGTCAACAACTTCTCTATGATGTTTTCTCCAGAGAGGTAATACTTTGACATAATAGTCAAAATCGCTCTTCAACATATAGCCCCCTCCCCAATTAATTATAGCTTCCCTAGCAATACTAACTAGGTCAATATTAATTAATTTAAAAAGTTCCGGGTAATAAAGGGTTCCAAAAATATTCTCTTGGTCAAGATTCCCTGAGAAGAGAGCAATAAGACCTTTTATGTTTCTTTCCTCACTCTGATCTGGCCCAACATACTGGGTGTCGCCATTATATTTCAAAGCCCACCACTCAATGAGCAGATTCATCATGGCAATCTTCACCTGTCCTATAATAGGATCTAGGTCAACAGAGGTAGACAAGAAAACGTCATCTGGTTTATCAGTATAAGTAAATATCTCTAAGGCCTTCCCCAAGGGAGCTCCAGTCTCATATACATTTTTGAGTTGATCCATATAAAGACTTTGTAAATCCCAAGGTTCCTCTGAATTAGTCAAGGCCTGACCAGAGTCAACCATCAATGGAAGATTACCCCATAGAGTGTGAATGAACTCTTTCCCAGTACTTCCATAAAGACAGGTCCTAAGAACATCAGGAATTGTCTTGACTCCTTCTGGGATCTTCTCAATGACGAGATGACATTCTACTGGATCACGGAGAAATTCACTAGAATCGTAGTTCTTGCGATGACTAACAAACTTTCCAAGATAGTAGTATGTTTTATCCTCGCTATCATATCTATGACCAACCTGCCATTTCCTAGTTTTCTTCATCATGCTGCAATTCAGCCGACGAATCATTTCATCACTAGCCTCCCTATATTCAGGGGTACCAGCCTTTACAAACCAAACAGCATCTCCTGCCTCTTCGCTGAAAACTGGATCTAGCCCGGTTCCCTCTAAACCAGACATGGCTCGGATTAGTTTTCCTTTAGCTTCATTAGTGGGAATGAAATTTTTTACAATATAATACTCTTCTTTCCACTTAATCCATGGAATTAGAGTATCATCAAACTTTAAATCAAACTCGGGCTCACTAAGGAGTATTCCCTCGTTACTAGCTTTCTTTACATCAGTTGGCCGGAAAGTAACTTCCTTTGCTTCCTTGTTTATAACAAGTCGACATGACTCTACTAATCTCCACTTTTCTACCATTCTACACTATATCTTATTTTGGTTGGTACACTATTAAATCTGATTTTAGTTCCTCCAAAGAACTTTCTGGCGGTTTCTAAGAGCTCTATGAGTTCTTCACTTGGGTTCTCGATATCCTCAGGGCTAATCATAGTCATAGTGGCCTGTTTATATCTACGTCTTGCTTCGTCTTCCCCCTCTAAGGTACAACTGAAGAGACGACCCCCTAACAGTTCCTCTACCTCTCTAAGTTCAGGAATGTCATAACACTCCTGATTAAAGACAGCATCAATAAATTCTTCCAAGGAATTAACCATGTTTTGACCACTAGTGGGGGTTCGTCTAGCATCAATCCAGCCGCCTCCCTTATAGGTCACTTTCATCTTTTTATTTACGGTCGAGATGAGCGACTTTATAATTTTCTCCATTGTGTTTAAATATATGTCTATAAAATTCATCCTCCAGGCGTGAAGTCTCGGATTCTATAATTGCATTTACTTTAAGAGGGGTTCTGAGAAATGTTTGAAATTCATACTCAACATCCCAACAGAGAAGTTGAATCTCATAGGTATCTCCCCACTTAGTATCCTTAACTTCGTATACGCCCGTTTCATACAGTACATTATAATTCCAAGTACTCCTTGTATATTCATTTCGTATGTAAGGCTTCTCTCCACTCTTCTTGGTGATAATCCAATTTCCCCAATCAACATTTTCATAGGGATCTGGATCAATATTCTCTGGTTCAGGGTATTGGGAAGGCCAAAAAACTATACACCTATAGGGATCTATAATGATAGGAATACCTTCCTCAGTTATCCAATATGGGTATGCCCACCCTATTCTCCCTGTAGGTCGTTCTAATCTCCTATATCTCCAAGTAGGATTTATACCTGCTAAAGCAAATATTTTCTCTTTTTTAGCGATGGTTTTCATTAAAGTACTTTAAAATTGTTGTATCTTTCCAGGAGATTCTTTCGGGTTTTGGGGTTCTTGAGGTGGGAGCTACAGTTTCTTCTACGGCATCAACATACATAGAAGCAGTAAATTCATCCCCCTGATAGAATAAATCCCACTCTTCTTTAGGAAGTAGGTCTTTTATTCCAAGTTGCTCTATGGCTAAGTTATCAAAAGCGATAACCTTCTTTAGGTCCCCAGTGAAAAGATTCTTTTGGCGAGTAAGTATTCGTTCTATAACCTCCCTTGTCCTAGTTAAATCCGGAATATTATAGGATATACCACGACCGAATTGTTTAAATCCTAAGACGAGTATTTTCTTATAACGGGCTTTACTTATCCACATAGCCCAAAGATCTTCTGGATTAATAACCCCGACAATAACATGATACACTATCCTATCTCCACTAAAATGGAAAGAAGACGATACTAATTGATCTGGAATAGGATTTTCTACGTACTTATTTAGACTTACCCCGATAGGAATTTCCTCTAGGAGATAAGCTAATTTTTCCTCAATAGAACCTTCGGGGAATTTAGTATAGTTTAGTACTCCTCCCACAACAGTATCGGCTAATTCTTCATAATTCTGATAAGATATTGTTAGTCGCGGTTGAAAATTACCAATCAACCATTTAACTAGGTCATATGTCAGGTCAGGACAAGTAAATATATCTCCTCCACCAATGGCAACCTCTATTCCAACCTTTGGGAGTGGTTCTAGAAATGCCTTAAGATTCTCTAAGTTAGCTACTTTTCCATTAGGACTAGAATCTTCATGGCAGAAAGGACAGCCCTTCTTACAAACTCCAGTTATCTTTAAGTCTATAGAATCTGGGAAGATAGGTTTAAAATCCTCCCCCACCCTAAGGGTTCTTTTAATTCTTGTCCCGGTAGTAGGATTTCCCGTCACATAATAATTCCCATTTATATAAGTCCCGGGATAATACTCTCTTGTAAATAGCATCATACTGTAATTCCTCCTAGTTCTAAAATTGTAACAGTCCATGGTATTCCAAGCCACAAGTCAGGATGATCTCGCATAGCATCTGATAAAGAGTAATTAGCATTCCTAATACCATCTATGTAGCCTGGAAGAGCCGGACTAAACCAATATAATTTCTCTTCCTTTGGATATTCAGTGAAAATATTAAAATAATTTACTCCAGCGAAGTAGAATCGTCCTTGGTCTTGTTCCACTTTTGGACCACTCCCAGTTGGATTATCTAAGAGAATACGTTCCCGATCTCTGGCGTCCTTAGTTCGAACGGTATATTCACCCGGGTTGATTCCTCTTTCAAAAACTACAGAATCAAGCGGCCCTTTCCCTAGAAGATCTCCTATTTCACTAAGTACGTTACATGGCCACTTATAAAGGGGTATATCTATTCGTCCAATAGGTTCAGGAATTTCCACATGAAGAATGGCTTTGGGCTCTATTCTTCCAAAAAACTGCACAGAAGGTGCTCCTCCATCGTCCCCAGTATAGAGGACAGAAGTTGGAGAAAATATGAAATCTGCTATAGTCTGATCAGACTCTAAGACTTCAGGAAAACGATCCGTTCCTTCATGGTCCACGTCGGGCCAACCAAATTCCTCTTCTTCCCCATACTTTAAAAACTCGTTGGGATCCTGATAGGCCGTGAATAGGCGTTTATAATAATCAGGGATCCATTCCCAAATTACTCCTGGGACACCAGTTACATCCTTAATGATCTTCTCCAGTCGAAGAAGACCTGCATGAGAGTCTCTCTCTTTCCTTGCCCAATAGCACAAAGCTGCTGCAGTGTACTGAATCTTTGCATAAACACCGTTATATACATTGGATCCACGACCGAATGATGCATAACCAGTAATCTTTAGTTTACCAGTTAATTGATCGATCGGAACATCCCAGAGAGGATCTCCCGGAAGGATATAAGGGGTGCCTTGTGTAATAACAAGGGAATGTGAAGAGGAAGAATTAGTTTCTGGTAAAAACGGTCGAAAAATAATCTTTAATCGATTTTTATTGTTTATTTCTTCTTTCATATCATAGGTAAGGGGTTAATGTCGGGGATTTGCGGAATTTGGTGTCCGTTTTTGACAAAATTCCTAATTCCTACTAAGGTGATATGGAAAAATGACACCAAGAAACAAGGATGTCTAATTTTTGTGGGGCTAAGACGGATGTAAGGAGAAATAAAGAAGACAAGTGTACCGACATCCCGCCCACCGCGCCAACTTCGTCCTCGTTATCACTCGTCCTCGCGCCCGGGATGTCGAAAGGAAAAGGCCTTCGGCCAATCCCAGTTGGATACTATAGGGATTTTCGGAGCCGAGCTTAGGCGAGGCGGAGAAGAGAAAAGTTTTTCCATATTTTTTCTGAATTCTGATGATATATATAGGGAATACACAAAATGTCAAAGAAATATGGAAAAGAAAATATATTTAACTACGAATTTTTTTATGAAATGGATACTATATAGAGAGAATACGTTTGTTGGGAAAATTTTTCGGAGGTATTGAAAAAATATCTCTGCTTAGATCCCTCTTCGCGCGAGCGTGAAATGCAAGTTTTGCGCTCGGGACGACTTGAAACCTTTACCTGTGAAAGGAGAAGAAAATTAAAATTATACAATGAATATAATTCCAATGACAGTTCCCTTTGGAACTAGATATATTTCCGAATGGAGTGATTATGAATTACCGAGTGGGCAATGTATTGTTGATAAAGGTGTGACCGGATGTGGTTACACCGAATTATGTTTGACTAATAACAGACATGTTGTTCTTTGTTCCCCTAGGAAAATGCTCTTGGAAAATAAAGCCAGAAAACATCAAGAGGAAAAGAATATTATCTACCTGAAGAATGAAATAAAGGATTTTAAAGATATAGACTCACTAAGTGATATCATGGCTAATCATATCCTATCCTGCTTAACCACTGGTCAGGCTATTAAGTTTATGGTTACCTATGACTCTACTCATTATGTTGTTGATTACTTAAAGTCTCGTAATCTTTTAGATCAGTTTATCTTTGTCGTGGATGAGTTTCAGTCAATTTTCGTCGACGCCTACTTCAAAGCAGGGGTTGAGAATAATTTCCTAGAGACTATTCACGAATGTCCTAATGTTCTCTTTCTCAGTGCTACTCCAATGCTTGAGAAGTACTTAAGTAGAATCCCAGAATTTGCTAGCCTAGACTATTACCAACTTGATTGGAGTAAATCAGGAAGTGTTGATACCTTGATCATACAGAGACGTTTAGTTAAGTCTCTCCCTAAAGAAGCTATGAGAATTATCGAAAACTACCGAGAGGGAAATTTCCCTATCACGGTTAATGATCAAGGAAAGGTTTGTCAGAGTAAGGAGGCTGTTTTCTATTTTAATTCCGTCAAGGATATTACTCGGATCTTAAGAAATGGTAATTTTGATCCCTCAGAAGTCAATATCCTTTGTAGTGAAACTGAGAAGAACATCCAGGCCTTAAAGGAGGTTGGTTTTACTCGTGGTCAGATTCCAATGGAAAACGAACCTAATAAGATGTTTACTTTCTGTACCTCCACCTGTTACATAGGTGCCGACTTCTATAGCAAGTGTGCATCCACCTATATCTTTGCTGATCCTAATCTTCAGTGTTTAGCCGTTGATATTTCCCTTGATCTCCCACAGATAGCTGGTAGACAAAGAGATAGAGAAAATCCATTCAAAAATAACATAGTCATTTTCTACAAAGTTCTTAGAGAAGGCAATAAGATAACCCGAGAAGACTTCGAAAAGCTCCAAGCTCAAAGAAAAGCAGATACTGAGACTCTGTTGAGGAATTACTATGATAACATGGATGACGACGGTAGAAGAGTAAACCTCGCATTATATAAAGGGTATTACGCCAAGCTTTTGAAGAAGGGATTGAGTCTATATAGTGATAACTTTATGAGTATTTCCGAGAAGCTAGATAGACCTGTCTATAATAACTTTATTGAAATTGCCCATGAGAGAGCTTGGGAAGTCGCTCAAGAAGATTACCAAGATAGAATTAGTGTTACTCGAGCCATTAGCTCTCTCCAAGATGAGAGTTTAAGTGTCGAACAACAGGATTTTCATCATCGAGATGAAGAGTATGTTGAACTGTTCTTAGAGGAATTTAACAGTTATACTACTTTTGATGGCCGACTTGAGTTATATTGTAAGTTTAGAGATTCTTTCTCAGGAAACGATTACATAACAAGACGTCTTGAATTCGAGATTAGAGATCCTAGATTTAAAGACTATTATGGATATCTCGGAACTACTACCTGTAAAGCCCATCATTATAGAGACAATGAATTAAAAGAATTAATGGTTGCAGATACTAAATCTGAGGCCCTCAGGGATAGAGTTAAATCTTCTTTTGAGCTAGGATATAGATATTCTTCGAAAGATATTAAGTCCACGCTCAATCAGATATATAGCGAGTTGTCTATAAATAGAAAAGCTAAGGCAACTGATATTTCGGAATGGTTTGTTGCTAAAGCTATACAAATATGGAAACCAGAAGAGAATAGAAAAGTAGCTGGTTTTGAAATAGTTTCTTAAAATTATCACCCAATTATTGGGGAGGGAATAGATTTTAATATCTTTCTCTCCTTCCTTTTTCTTTTTCAAAGCCTTACTAACAGAAACAAACAAAACTAAAAAATTATGTGTTTATATATCGGAAATAAAAACGGATTTGTAACAAAAGAAGATATAACAGTTTATAAAGTCTTAAAGAAAGGCACAGACGGATATAAAACTCCTTACCAAGGTTGTCCTGTCACACTAGGAAAGGATCTTATTCCCTCCGGGGACCCTAACTTTGACGAATATGGATATAAGTTTTCCTTAAACGGTGGAGCTATACATGCTTACCTAAATCCTGTCGAAGCTAGAAGGAATGGTACTGGCGGAGAGATTTTCAAGGCCACAATCCCAGCAGGAACGAGAATGTGGATACAAGATGACCTGAATCAGGTAGCCGCGAGGAAATTACATATTACTAAAGACGCTGTTTCCCGAGCTACAGAACAACTCTACACTAAGACTTTAGAGTCCCTTGTTCCCCAGTTTGCATTAGAGGTACTATTAGAGGATAAAAGCATAGTAAGTGTTCAGGAAGGTCAGAAGAGAAAAGGTGTGATTGGTATTAAGGTCGGCAAACACATAGTCTCCACCGAGTGGTTCCAGGACGTAGCATTTTGTACTTCACGAATCATTAATACGGCCAAGAATATGAATTTTGAAGAAGCCAACCGTGACATGAGTGGTGAGGAAAATCAGAGGGATATTTTACTTAAAAACCCTGACTTAGAGTTCCCCGCCTTTGAGAAAGCTAGAAAGCTTGGTGGATACGTACCGGCCATTGGTGAGCTTAAAGAAGCATTCCTGTCTTTGGCGGAGATTAATATAACTAGGTTTGCCCTTGGCTTAGAGAACATACCTTGGGGTTATTGGTTTTACTCATCCTCCATGCGAAGCGCCGATTCGGTTTGGTACCTGGGCAGTGGTGGTCGCTGGGACCGCTGGGACTATTACGATTACCTGGATTGCAGGTACCATGTGTTCCCTTTCTTCAGCTCTTGTGAATGAGTAATGAACAGCGGAGCCGGACTTTGAAAGGACGGCGACTAAAAAAAATAGGAGAAGTTTTTCTCCTTTTATTTTCTCACAACCTTATAGGTGATATGATGAAATTTATTATTCAAACAATTAACGGAAAAGTTACATTAGATTTTTGTTTTGAATTAGAACGCGCCCAAGAGTATTGGAATTGGCGCAAAGAACCCTTTTCAATTACCTATATGTCTTTAGAGGAGCTTCAGGCTAAACGAGACATTATTGATTTAGATTGGATACCTGTTGGAACTATTGAGTTTGTTAAAGTATTCTCAGGGATAGATATTAAGCCTATTAATATTCCAACTCCCCTCTTTGATAATGATACTTGGACGGGTGGTGCTTGGGTAGGTAAAGTAGCTGATTTACCTGAAAAATTTAAATCAACAACACCTCTTTATGTTAAGTCCACTCTTTTCTTAAAAGATAGTATAAATGGTGTGGTTACGGACCTATCTACTCTTGACCCTAATCAAGATTATCAATTCCGTTTACCTCTCAATATTTTATCAGAGTGGAGATGTTTTGTATGGGGAGGTGAGGTTATAGCTTGTCAGCCGTATTCAGGAGATCCTTTTGTCTTCCCGGAACCATCTAAAATAAAAAGGGCTATTAGGATATCCGGCTTAACTTGTCCTGCCTTAACAATGGATTTTGCCGTCATTAAGAATAAAGAAGGTGTTATTATGACCGTCGTCATGGAAGCTCATGAGTTTGTTAGTTGCGGACTTTATGGTTTTAGTGATTATCAAAAATTACCTCTTATGTTAAAAAGAGCTTGGGACTATGTTAAAAGTATTAATCAGGGCCGCTTCAGCAGATAGTGGATACGAATTTACTAAGTACCTAGATGATAAGGGGTGTCCATGGACTATTGGAGAATCTGAGGATGATATTTTAATTGGGTGGTCTGATTTTTATGATTACCTATCTGAGGATAACGAGTTTAAAAGAAAATTTTTCTATTCCCCAGAGATACATTTCTTAGAGAGTCCAGGCCGTGTTATTGGAATAAATGAGCTATTCCCTCTTAGGGATCCTACTACATTTGACCTTTTGTATAAAATCGGAGAAGACAGTGTTATTTATAACAGAAATATGTCTGTTCTTAAAATAAAAGGAAAGATTGTAAATCTTTATGATATAAATTCAATCCTAGACACGAATAGAGAAGAAAAAGCATATGTCCTTGTTTTATACCATAGAGGACTTCTTTCTTCTCAGGTTGAAAGGGAAATTAAAGAGAGTAAGTTTTGTACTTAACTCTCTTTTTTTTATATCTCGTTAATCCAAGCCGCTACCCATTCCTCGGTAGGGAGCCCAGATGTTTCTATAACCTTTGTCCAATATCTATTACCTTCTATTGTTTCTAGTTCACCCAGTACTCCACTTTCGGGGAGAAGGATGAAAGGTCTTCTACAATCGAGACAGGCAGTATTTTCATTAGCTATCCAGTGATAACATCCCTGAGAATGTCCGAAAATCTGATATATTTTTTTCTGTCTCCATGTATTCCAGTGGTGCTCCTCACAGTCAGCCCAAATAGGAGAACCGTATCTAGCATATCCACCTCTATTTCTAGAAACATCCCACATCATAGGGAGAAGTGTGTCTGGGTTTGCCACAAAATTATTTAACCATGACGCCACCCTTGTCGAAGCAGGAGGAACTAGTTTATTGCTCTTGATCCAGCCACCTACTACACCGGCATGGGTGAAAAGATAGATAAGACCCTTTGAGTTTGTCGTTGACCAAGCAAATTGAAATAGATTCAAGTTATCAAGAAAAAAGCGTGTTACTTTAGGGGCTTCTTCCCAATTATACCTACTACCTTTCATTCCAAGAATCTCAGAGAACGCGTAGTGATAGTCATGGTTACCTAGAAGAAGTGTAACTTTCTTCGGTTCTTTCTTTTTAGCTTCTGTTATTTCTATGAAGTTGTTCCAAGCATTTTCCCAAGAGATTCTTTCCCATGAATATGGATCTAAGTAGTCTCCTAGGAATATAACATGATCAACTTCTCTCCAGGCTTTTTGGACTTCAGGTTCTTTCCAAAACATACGTCCATGTATGTCAGGTAATATCAATATCTTTTTCATATCATTAGTAAGAAAAAGGGACTCCCTGGAGCCTTTAACAAGCCCTAGAGAGTCTTTATTTTTAGAGAATAAACGTGAAAGCAGCTCCGATCATACCCCCAAGGAGGCCGACCCAAGAATTCTTTACTTTCTCACCGTACTTTTTATCATACCAAAGTTCTTTCCACATACTCATAAACATAACGGCCATCATGCCGGATGCTCGTGGAATACAAGGATTTTCTCGGTAGAATGGAGCAACGCATACAAAAACTAGCATGAATAAGAAGAAGCATACTAGAAAATAAGCGACCGTGCCCTTCCACCGTTCAATTATTTTAAGCATAGTAGATTTATATATAATGTGAAGAAACAGGCGACTTCTCCCCAGAAGACTATCTTATACTTATCCAAGACTTCTCCAAATGTTAACTCTCTATTTTGTACGTGCCCGATTAGAAATAGTCCGAGCACTAAAAACCATACACATAAAGTCCACGGTTTCCCATACAAGATTACCCATAACTGTGAGAATATTCCCGCCACTGAGGCACCTATTATGTGTATAGTTCTTTCATGATCCCTTACTCTGGGTGCAGCTGCTACTAAGAGCAAACCAAAAATTCCAATAAAGGGAATAATTTGTGTTGAATCGTTGGAAGCCCTTTCCATGCACTCGGGGAGAACGAGAAATCCAGCCGCCATTAGAACAAGAGTCCATAAAGGTTTCCAAGGAATTGAGTAGTAGCTTTGAGAAAGACTCTCTGGAATGCCATACTTTACACAAAACCATATAGTATAAGTTCCCAGGATTAATAGGGAACACGTCACAGCGATAATCATTTTTATACGTGCATGTCGAGCATCTCAGGATATCCTTGCGTATAGTTGTAGGCCAGTATCTCGTCAATGGTCTCTAATGCAAGGACATTTTTTCTATGCTCTGCTGTCTTATTAAAGCACTCCAGGGCATAAAGCTCCAGCGCAGACAGTAATTGAATAGCTAAGTCACAGTTAATACGAAGAGGTGTTTCCCCAAGCCAAAGTACGGTTTCCTCTAAGCCAGCTGCTTTTTGAATAGTCGTAGAGTTCATAAGACCCACACGAGTATCCTTATCAAGCCAAACAAGAGCATCATTAAGTTTAAAACCGTTTACACTGGGGGAAACGTCATATGCATTAATCTCTTTAATTACTTCGGCTCTGAGAATATCAATAGGAACAGGAGTAACGTTAGAGGCTAAAGTAACTTCAATAAACTTAGCGCGATATTGGATCGTAATTTCTGGCTCTTCACCTTCACCACGAGTCTGCTCTGACTCAACCTCTTCTCTATCAAAGTAAACTCTCCAAACTGTTTTGGACGAATTTCCAGAGATACGAAGAACGTCTGGCTGAGGCTGAGACGACATATCTACTCTATAATTATTTATCATGTTGTTTTCAATTTATTTATTTGTTCTTGTAAGTTTAGAATCATGGCCCTCAGATCGTTAAGACCGGCTGCATATACATCCTCTGCAGTATAGTAGTTATCTTTAAATTCATCAATAGCTTTATATACTTCAGAGAACGGATCAGCTAGGATATCGTTAATAGCTGCTGCAGTTGTTTCTTCCCAGATATCTAAAGTTGCTTTATCTACTTTAAGGTCGAGGGCAGCCTTCATAGCTGTTGAGACTGGCTTATTGGCGTCACTTGTATTATTAACGTTACCTAATCCTATGTTAGCAGCAGTTATATTGACTTGACCTGTCCGATAAGTGGATTCTGCATTACCCTTTACACCAGTTATCGAATTAACTTGAGCCCCCTCAGCAATACCGTTTAGTTTTGTTTTATCGTCACTAGACATAAGACCCGCAGCTGAGGTAGTAGCTGTGGCAGAGGGGATGGTGATAGTACGTTCTGTGATTCCCGATACGTGACCTTCAGTGTTTCGACTAACCTGATTAACAGTAAATGTACCACCGAATCCAGGAGATTGATTTGCTGTAGGACTACCCGTAATAGCTGTAAAAGTTGGGTGAGTATAAACAGTATTAGTATTTTTTACACCAGCACTTGTAATACCGGTCACGTGTCCTTTTGCATCACGCTCTATTCCTGTAATTACCTGAACCTCTGTTCCTACACCAGCCACTTCTCCACCAGATGCAGTAAGAGTCGAATCACTATTCTTCGATGGTGTGTAGTGATTGGCTGCAGAAGTAACGGAAGTATCTGTGTTAGTTAAGGACTCTGTGGTTCCATTTATTTTAACTGTCAGTGTTTGTCCTGACTTAGAAACACTTTGATTGGCTTCTTGTGCATAACCAGCTAACGATTGGTGGGATGTTAAGAATCCTCTATCATCTATAATAGCTTTGAGAACGGCAGGGGTAATGACACGAGGGGATGTTCCTGTGCCAGTTGTTCCTTCCGCCGTAGTCATAGTATCATAGGTAGTATTAGTAAGCGATTCACTGGTAGAACCAACAGTGACGGTCAGGGTTTGTCCACTCTTACTAACCGAAACATCTCCACTCTGTAGGTAACCACTTAAAGCAGAAGTAGTTATATAACCACGATCATCAATAATAGCTTTTAAAGTAGCAGCACTAATCAGTCTTCCCGTAGTATCGATCCCAGTTTTTCCTGCGTCAGCTGACATATTAGTATATGTAGTATCTGTTGCAGAAATAACAATATTTCCGTTAGCGTCCTCAGTTATGGTTACATTAGTACCATCTTTAAAATTAAGTGTCTGTGCAGCGGAACCGTTGAACGTAAGTACGTTGGTAGCATTTTGCTGAACCGTTAATGAATTCGGATCAGGTAGAGACGAGGGAATAAGTGCTTCAACTGCAGATTGGTCTAGACCACCAGAAAAGGTCTTTCCACTAAAGTAAATATACTCTTTGTCAAGAACAAATGCAATAGATCTATTCGAGATATAACCAGCGTTTTTGTCTACGAGAAACGCAGCCTCAGTCTGGTAGCATATAAATTTATTAGGAATAAGTTCACTTGCCATTTGTTACTGTTTTATAGAAAAGGTGGTAGGGAGAGGATTAGTCTCCTCTACACACCATATATAGATTAGTCTCCGTAGTACCAGTCAATCTCGTTACTAAGAATGCTTTGAAGTGTTTGATAGTTGTTTCCCATATTGATCCAAATATCACCATTTTCACGAACTTCAAATGCATTAGAAAGAGCACCCTGAGTACCGTTACCAACAGAGAATGCCGTCTTAGCAGAACCAGATGCACCAGTTTCTGAGTGATTCCATTTACCGATGGCAACCTCACCCTCATTTTGAGCTGTCAGGTTCTCACCCTTCAATACAGTAGACTTGGTAGATTCGTGGTTGGTAGCATATTCAAATGGACTAGCAGTATCAAGATTATCTACTTTAGTCTCGACTTTCTTGATGGCTGCATTCACTGTATCTGTGGCAGCTACATCACCATTACCGGCACCTGATTTAGCAGTATATCCGGTCAAGGCGATGTCGGAACCATCGATAAGTATATTCTGAGTGTCTTGACCTTTACCTTTACTGTTTACGGTAATATCGTCGGCATAGTCTTTAGCATCAGCCAGAGCTTTATCAACCTGATTTTCAAGTTTTCCAACAGCCGCATTAACCGTATCAGTAGCAGCAACTGCAGAATTGCTACTTCCCTTAGCATATCCTGTCAGAGCAATATCAGCACCGTCAATAGTAACCGAAGCAGCGTTATCATTTACAGTAGCATCTACACCGTTTACAGCAATGCTCTTAATAGCAGCACCATCAAGAGTATCAATGGCATCAGCATTAGCTTTAACTTGAGTATCAAGCTTATCATCTGCATCCTTTAATGAGGTAGCATCGTTAATATAGTTGGCATTAGTATTTGCACTATAAGTGTCAGCATTAATACCAGTTACAGCCTTACGAGCAGTAATTTCACTGTTAAGATCAGTATTACTAGCAATATTAGTTTCAGATACTGTTACGGCAGTGATTTTACCATTAGCCTCAGTTACAGCTACAGTAACTTTACTACCACCAGTACTTGTTATTTCTGCATTTAATGCATTAACAGCAGTGCTAATAGCATTAGCGATACCACTAATCTTTACACCATCAGCACTAATTGACAAGAAGTCCTCACTAGCAGAGTCTTTCTTTACTGAAACTTCTCCACCAGAAACTTCAAGACCGTTCTTGAATTCAGATTCACGGAGGAAACTACCAACAGGGACTGCCTCAATAACCGTCTGACCATTTACATTCAGGTAAGCATAGCAAAGAGCCAAGTTAGCTTCGGTCTGAGATGCGGCGGCGATATCAGTCCACTCTCCATTAGAGTATGTTGGCTTAGTATCGTTGGTAGCATGGAGCAATTTAATGCTCTGAAGTGCGCTATCTTTGTAAACAGGTATCAGGGCACCACTAACATCAGTAGACGTACCGTTAACTGTTTCTACAAGCTGGTATGCTTCTTTTATATTAGCTTCAAGACCTGAGGTAACTTTAGTGAAAGAGTAAGATTTAGCTCCTCTACCGAGCTCTTGTAAAGCAGCCTCAACTGTTTCACCAGTAAACTTATTGTCAGCATCAGCAATAGTTACGTGAGCTGCCTGGATATCTCCAGCGGTAGCAGTAACAACGCCTGCAGATTGAGTAATAGAGGTAATAGCTTGTCCTGAAGTTCCTTGTGCAGTACCAGAACCAAGAGCAGTAATAGCAGCTTTATAAGCCGTATCAATTTCAGCAAGAACGGCCTCTACAGTAGTAGCAGTAAACTTCTCAGCTGAATCAGCAACAGTTACGTGTGCAGCAGCAATATCTCCCTTAGTCGCAGAAACGACACCATTGGCTTCAGATACTTTAACAATAGCTTCACCAGTAGTAGTAGCATCAACTTCAGTGAAATCAAGTACATCAATGGCATCCTTAATAGATTTAGCTACTGATCCGGCAGTAGTATTGTCACCATTTAATGTAGCAATAGCACTAGCATTATCACCAACTTTCTTAGTGACAGTATTTGTCGTATCAAATCCATCACCAAGGAGGTCCATAATTGTATCGCTCAAGGTTTTAACAGCATAAGCGACAGAACCTTCTACAGATGCACCACCCTCAAGAGTATCAAGACGACCATCAAGGGCATCAATAGCGGCATTAATAGTAGCAGGGTCAAAACTTGTAGCAAAAGTTTTAGTATTGGTGTAAATAAACTGTTGAGCCGGAATAGCTTCTTCATATCCAGCTTCACCTTTAGTGCCTTTGGCTGCTACATAGGGTTGATCTACAAAAACAATAGATGTTGTTGGAATACCGGTTGCTTTTGCAGTGTTGAATTTAGCAATTGAATCGTAAAAATGAAATTTACTATTAATTGTTGCCATAATTTAAATTTGTTTAGTTTCCTGTGTACCAATCAAACTCATTGAATTTTTGAGTGACGGTACGGTTCATGATTGGATTCTCTGAACTATCGGAAAATTCGGAGTCGATAGTCACTTTACCTTCAAATATCTCATTTTTTAAGTCCTTCAAGGCTTTATAGATTACCTTGTTCTGGACCGGATTTTCTGAAGTATCCGAAAGTTCTGTATCAATTATTTGTTTAGTATTGATAGTGATTTTAGACCAACCACCATATCTATACATAATAAAAGCAGTTTCTCCCTCATCTATTACCATATTACCAAATCCTGTATATTCCCCAGCAATATCTGCCAGGTAAAAAACAGGTCCAGTAGGTGTACCTGGGATAAGAGTAGGATGTGCTCGCCCTAAGAATACAGAACCTTGGGCTACATTCAATGGTATAAGTGTTAAAGACTTTGCTTCAGTCCTGCCATCTCCGATTACAAGAGAATCATATCCGGTCCCCTCAGAGTTCACCAAACACAGTTCACCATCTAAGAGGATTACTTCACTTTCCTCAAGGGATCCTCTTGTACCCTTTAGGAGTTTGATTCTTTGTATCTCTGCTGGCATAATTTATTAGATTTCAAATAATGTTATACCATTCATCTGTACCTTGCTCAGGTACATATCCTGATTGAGCACAAAGTACATTTTATTTTTTATGGGATTTAGCGGCTCTTCTGTGACAACTTCGATTCCAGTACAAGTGATAGAGGTTAAGACTGTACTGTCTACACCAATTACGGTGTTTCCTTCGTTGTCGTTATCAAAAAGAATTCCATTTCCTTCCCTAAATGAATCCCTCTCTGGACATTTTTCATATATCTCAGAGAGCGCATTCTCAATTTTATTTAAGTTTTGAGCGCAGACTGGAGTCTTATTATCGACCCACTTTGTCTTTTTATAAGAATTTTTCATATCAGGTCGCTTAAATTTCCTCCATCAATTATATTAACTCTAAGTTTCTTTGTAACTGTGTCTACTACTATGGAACTATTGTCAATAGGAACTTCACCATAAATTGTAGTTAGGCCAGTTATTTTATCCGTATTGACAGATAGGTTTAGCGTAGATGAGCTCCTACCTTTTATCTCATCCGTCCCAGATAAGCATACCCAAGAACTTCCGTGATAAAAGTAGATAGCTTTGTAGTCAACTCCCCTAGTGTTAATAATAACCATGTCTCCTTCTCCTGGTGTACTTCCAAAGTAAGCTCGATTAAGTGCATCCAAGTCAGTTTCCGTCGTATTTCTACGAGTCACTTCCTTAACTGCTCCAGAACCTATTGAGCTACTGCTTCCGCTAGAAGAACCACCAGAATCGTAATTGATAGTATAGTCACCCTTTGTCGTGCTCTGATAAAGGGCAAGCATAGTACATATCTTTTCGCCCGATTTATACCTGATTGCTACATTTTCGGCATAGTATCGGGAGGTGTTATTTAATTTGGTTATAGCCTCTTCCCGAGAACTATAAATTTTTTCAAATCGTGTATACCTTAAAATCATAACTAATCAAGTAAATCTCCATCCTCACCAGTTTCATTCTCTTCTGGGTTAGTCAAGTCATCACCATCATCCCACATGTTGTCGTAGAAATCATCCAGTGTAATTTGCCAACCTACTAATGAACCGCCGCAACAGAATTGTCCACAGATGGCCTTTTTATGGAGTGTAGTATCTAGACTTAAAATCTCTAAGTCTTTCCACACAAACTCCTTCGTACCAAAACCCTCCAAGTAAACTATCCCATAGGCTTTTCCGAGCTTTGACATTCGGAAACCTATATCGGAAATTACGTAGATTGAATCAGAATCGAAACCAAAAAGTGAGGAACGAAGAGACATGGATTTTATTTTGACTCTAGCTCCGATGAGTTGAGAAGGTTCCCATGTACCCACCGGAGAAGTCATTGATATAAATCTATTGAGCTTCAGCATAAATAAGCATTCTTCCTAAGAAGAGTTTTTTTACCTCAAGAGTCCCTAGGCGAATTGTCTTCGGGGTCTCTTGTCCTAATTTTAATTTCATCCTTCTGGATCTATGTTTTCTGAATCTGATGCTGGAGTAGGCTCAACCTCAACATCTTCAGTAATTATATAAAGGGTGTTATCAGAATACCCCTCTAAATTTGCATATTGAGTTTCTGTACCTATCCAGAATTTTAATACGTCATGTGGCAGTATAAGTTCGTTCAGTGCAGCGGCAACAACACCTTCATTTGTTGTTACTGTTGTCGTAAGAGATTGAACATCTGCATTGATTTCCGTGAGTGCAGCAGTAACTCGTCCTTGAAGAACGACAGACTCTAGGTCTTGTAGGCCAAGATCGGTTTTTGTAACTTCTACATTTCCACTAAGAGCGTGGCCGTTTACTGTTGTACTAGTTTCTACTTTTCCATCTAAAGCCTCTTGTGTAGCCGTCGAGATGGGTTTGTTAAGATCGCTAGTATTATCAACATTTCCTAGACCAATATCCTCTTTCGTAATGGTTACATTGGTTGATAAGAGGTGACCATTAATAGAAGTAGTTTTATCTACCTTGGCATTAAGAGCTTCTTGCGTAGCCGTACTAACGGGCATAGAAGAAGTACTTTCGTTCTCCACGTTTCCTAGACCAACATCCTCTTTCGTAATGGTAAAGTTTGTTCCATCCATCGGCTTGCCATTAATGGTTAGGTTTTTCAGGACACCTGCCAACTCATTTATTGCCGATGCAGAAGCTTCACTGCTATCATTAAGAGAGGTTTCTACAGATTCGACTGCCGTCTTTAAGTCATTCAACGCAGCACTAGTGTTTCGACCAAGCTCGTTTATAGCTTCCTGCTGTGCAGTAGACACAGGCTTATCGAGGTCGCTAGTATTATCTACGTTCCCTAGACCTATATCACTTTTCAGGATAGTAATATCTGTATCTAGAGCATGACCATTAATTTTAGTTGTCTTAGAAACTTTTTCGTCTAAAGCAGTCTGGGTAGCTGTAGACACTGGTTTATCAGCATCACTAGTATTATCTACGTTCCCTAGACCAACCTGAGCTTTTGTTACTTCGTGAGGATTTTCTTTATTATCTACATGACTACTTAGATTTCCACTAAGTGTTTGTAGTTCTCCCGAAAGTTCTGACTGTGATGGGAGATTATTTAATTTGGTAAGAGCTGTATTAGATATGAGAGAATACCCTGTCTGTTTATCAACTTTTTTATCAAGGGCTAACTGTGTCAAAGTGGAGACGGGTTTGTCAGCATCGCTCGTATTATCGACTTCGCTAAGTCCAACATCAGCTTTGCTTAGGATAACATCTTCACTTAGGTCATGCCCATTAATAGTTCTACTTTGGCCAACTTTATCATTAAGAGATGCAGCCGTAGCAGCTTCATCATCTTCAACGTCTTTTCTTAGATTGGCTAATGCTTCAGAGGCTGCAGTAGAACCAGCCTGAATAAGAGCTTCTATCTCACGTCTATTTCTTGCGTCTTCTTCGAGTAAAGCCTGCCTTGTTCCCTCCAAATTTGTAGCAGTACTTTGTGCAAGAGCTGCTAGTTGTTGGGCAAAGGCGGCTTCATCTTCCCTAAACTTTGATAATATTACTTTATTTTGAACTGGATTTTCAGAGGAGGCATCCAATACAGAATCAATAACTCTTCTCCATTTCCCCAAGGTAGGATCTACAGAGAAACTTGCAGAATATTTATATCGTTTTCCATCCTCAAGACATAGAGATATGTGACCTTCGTCTATACTTGTGGTAGGGAAACTTTTCATTGCAGCCAGAGTTGCAAACGTATCTCTTTCGAAATTCGGTTTCTGGCCTCTATAACTAAAATTATCACCTACTTTTAGTGCCATAACTTAACTAAAGGTTTGTTTGAATCCCGTTACTGTTACAGGGTCTGTTAAAGTATAGGCGTAATATTGTACACCATTAACTACTACGTCGGTTTGAGTATAGGAACCGAGATATTCAAAATTATTAGCATCTCGTATGCTCGAGAGCTTACCAAAAGCGGCTGGGTACACGAAACATGATCTCTGGTGAACTAAATTAATCCCAGACCAAGTATAACTACGACTAGGTAATAGAGAACTAGTTTGTTTTAGTTTTCCTGCATAAATAGCATTTCCTATAGCAACTGTATCTGTTCCATCCGTCGGCTCTAAGATTCCAGAGTAAGATGGATCTACTACTTTGATAGTTTTTGTTACACTATCGCTTAGTCCTTGATACGTAGCTAGAAATTTATAAGATAATGTAGTTGCACTTGGTTCTTGTATACGAACTGTTTCCTCAACTTTAAGAGTCATTATATCATTCAAATACTTCATTGCATTGATAGATACATTAACTCCTTTTCTGAATACTCCCCAAGATAAATTAATGTCATAGACATTACCCGTCTGAAGGAGAGTTTGACTTATGTTTAGCGTCACTGATAGAGGAAATACGGCTGCACTTAATTCATTCAGTACGCTAGAATCAACCTGACCCCAACCAAGTTCATTGGTAAAGTTATAGTTATTCCCAAAGAATTGCCATTCCTCTAAACGATTTCCGTTATTCAAGAATTGGGCTCTTACTCCAGGAATCTTTTGTTCCTCTGTCAGGTGCTCATCTAGGACCTCTATGGCTTTTGTGATGTCATAAAACATACCACCTCTAATTCCTTCGGTGGGCCAGATGGTGGTTAGATCGTATACTTTAATAAGTTTCGTCAGGGATGTTTTAGTTTGTTCGTGCCCAACTCCATCTGTGAGGGTTACTGGAAAATAATCATGACCCTCTTCATCAAGTTGAACTTTGAATCTAGATCCCATAATAATTAATCATTACTATATTGAATTCCAAGATAATTACATATACCTTCTACCATGATTTCGCACAAATTAACTTGTCCTTCCTCAGAGAGAAGATATTTTACATCTTCTTTATTATCCTGGAACATATTTTCTACAAGTACTGCTGGACAGGACGTATTTCTACAGATGGCTAGGTTTTGTTTCCAGTAGCCGTGCTGTGGATCAGGTTTTCTCACCTTAATGCCAGAACCTTCTGCACACACAGACATCATAGAAGCAAGGGCCTTCGAATTACCAGAAGCATTAAGTGATACGAATACAGACCAACCGTGAGCATCGTGCCACTTACCATCTGCTCCACTTGCATTGCAATGGATAGAGACTAAGATACATTTTTCTTTAGCAGCAATTGTATTTGCTCTGGCAGCTCTTTCTTTTAGACTGATATCTGTATCCTCCGGAACTAGAATATGTGATGGAATGCCATAATGAGCAAGACGAATAGCCAGGCGTTTTGCCATGGATCTAGCCCATTTCCACTCTTTATGCTTTCCATCTGGGGAACCTTTTGGACTTCCTTGTCCATGTCCATTATCAATTAGTACTTTTACCATTATCTTATATCTATTTTAATTGCACTACCTGTCTGAATATAAGTAGTTCTTAAAAGAACATATGGAATATTGACACCGCGATTATTTTTAACTTGAACGATTTCACCCGGATTAACACCAACTACTTTAAAATCAGACATCAAGTTATCATTTACATAGGTTTTATTAGATGGACTGTAGTAAATTTTAGGGATTAAGATGTAAGGATATTTACCACCAGAGCAGTTGAATGTTTTGGCTGACATCTTACCATTTTCAACAAAAGTACTATCAAAATCAGCCAGATCAGTCATAGTGTACCATAACTTTTCCCCAAAAGCCTCATTTCCAGTACCAGTGTAGGTTTTGTAACCGAATTTATAGCTAACTGATGCTTCGGCCCAAATATCTTCATCTACGATGGACGTGATGTTATACTTATAAGTTGCAACAGAATTATTGCTCAGCCCGGTCTTACTTGTCCAAGTAAAACCATCTATTACTCCGTTTGTGGGCCCACTGACAATAGATGTTTCTATCTCAGGGACAACACTAGAGCCTTGTTTCTTAACATTCCATGTTACCTTAGGACGAATAAACGAACCTACTTCAAGCCAGTAAGCTGATCCAGTACCTGCCGATAAGTAGGTATAGGAATTACGGCAATTATTAAATAAGTTTGCCCATGCGTCACGGTCATCCGTATTAATTATGCCATCATCGTTAATGTCATATTCCTCTTTATACTGACCACTTGTTATTAAGTTCTGGATTATAGGAAGAATGAGGGCAGAATCTTCTTCTAGTTGATCTCCTTGAGAACTGTTGTATGTTGTATCAGCTTTTGCAGAAACAATCTGAACTGGAAACAACACATTATCCATAAGTTTCGTCTGTTTCTTAAGGACAATAACATCATTGTTGAGCCCACGGATAACTCCTACAGCAACTGCACGTTTCAAGTCTTCCTCTGGTGTAACCTCATTAATATTACCTACCACGTAGGGAACCCAGTGACCAGTTTCAGGATCAGATTTCAGAGAATCGTAATAGTACCAAATACCATCCAAGCAGCCCATAAATCCTTCTGGAACCGGAATATCCCAGTGCAGAAGATCTGATTTAGTTTTAGCTTGTCCTTGTCTGGCATCAAGCCAGTCAGTTGACTTATACGAAAAGTTCGATGATATATGAAACATTATTATTTTGTTTTATAAAACTCTGGACCTTGAGTTTTTAAGCCCAAGGCCTAGAGTAATTTTTTTATATTATTGAGAACTTTCAACAACAACTCTACGACTAGAGCCGTTCTCCATAGTTCTATATGAACTTATTGAATCGGTAGGAATCTGGAAATCCCACAGAGGTAGACTTAGAGTATCACCTGTCCAGTTAATAAGTCTCTTATTTTCCCAAGAACCAGTAGCTCTAGGGAGTTTAAGATTTCGACTAATAACATTGTTCGTCTGATTAAAAGCCGTGATAGCATAGGCTGTATCAGTTTTGGCAGCATTATTAATCGTGAACGTAGTTCCATTGAATAGATCACCCTCTCCGAAGAAGCTGATGATAGCAGGAACCAGGTTATCAATACGAAGCGATTTGAAGTAGTTCATATCGATACCGTCACTACCGGTCGTCAACTCGTTACCATTATCATCTGCTATGTTATACATTATATTGTAATGAATAGCATAATCATAGGTATGAGAATTAGGCCAGAGACCATTAACTGAGTCGTGAGTAAGACCACCATAGCCTCTACTTGGAAGAGCATTACTCAGAGAAGAAACATCTTTACTAATAGACATATCTAGGAGTACGTAGTACTTATTATACCTTGTTACACCATTACCATCTGTGCTTGCACATTCTGGGGCAATGAAGTTAAAGGTAAATGCATTAGACAAGTCTGTAGCTTTAGTAAAGTTCTTTGGAACATAGTAATAAACATTGTAGATTTCTCTATCGCTACCCTCTGTACCAACTGTCCAAAGATATCTTGGAATTATGTGGAGATTCTGGAAAAGATGAGTAAGGTTTACGTTCGGACAATTCTTAAGCAGGTGCTCAGGAATAATACCTTCTAAACAATAATCGTCATAACCAGCACTATTAGAGAAGCAGTAAGAGATTGATGCAGTTGACTTACATCCATAGAAGAAGTCTGGAGCAATAAACAAAGAGTTTATAGCAGCATCATCTACACCAAAGTTCGTAAACAAGTTCACAAAGTCTGAACCTCCAGATGTTCTAAGAGAAATAGAGAAGTCATGCTTGTAATTACCTCTCAGGTTTTCTGTATCAGTAATTTCAGTATTGCTACCGATTTTACCAGCCTGAACGTATCTAATGCTAACTTCACCAGTCGGATTTCCTTGATCATCATAGATAGGATCCTCTTTCTTCTGATAATAAGCTACGTCTGGGTCAGTAATAGTTCTAATAACCTCATCGGTTACTGTATCACCTTCTACTTTCAGTACTTCAAATCGATTTGCACTGAGGAACGTAGGATCGCCCTGGAAGAATCTAGCATTTACTCCACCATTATCACTATACCACCTAACATTCATGAACATGCAACTAAGGTCGACAAGTTGAGCATCGTATGTGTGGTTATAGTAATTACCGATTAAGTAGTTATCACCGTCTTTTATATAGTACTGATACCTCTTAATTCTACGAAGACCGAAGAAATTATAAGGAATCGAATTAGCTATATATGTATTCAAGAAGGTACGATTCAGGTAAGCTACTTTTGGAATATACGTAAAGAGACCTTCCTTAAGAGTAATAAACTCTGGAGTACCACCCAACTCACTAACTACATTATCTTCTGTAATGGGGTTAGCTGGAACAATCATCTTAAAGTCGCGGAACGTAGAGTTCATCGAAACAATATTATTATTGATTGATAAAGCCTCTAAGTTTAGATGCGCTTGACTCGGATCATTGATGAATACAGTACACTGACGGAATATATTACTTATACCAGTTAATCTAGTTGGTGTTGATGTGCTAGGACCTATGAGTTTTCTAACAAGAAGTTCGAATTCATTCAAGCTCTTGATGTACTTAACCATAGCAAAACTACCCTCACCACGGTATGAGCCAGCTTCCGTAAAGATATCACGTGAGTTGTTATTAATCAGGACATCCCAATTAAAGAACTCAATAAGATCTATCGGTTCTGAAGCATTTGATATACGAAGTGAATCATATACGTATCTCAAACCTGTTGCATACTTAAACAGTCCATTAAGATTAACTAAACGAGCATGTTCATTATAAAATGCATCATAGAGAGTAGTTAGGGCAGGCCAATTCTTAAAGACATCCGTCATATCGAAGGTCTGACTCTTAGCTAGCTCAAATCGAGACAACTCAACTAACCTAGTTGGATGTTTATCTCCTCCAGGATGGAAGAATTCTTTAAGAGGAATAGTATCCGTCCTTACAGTACCATTAGAATCGACTATATATAGAGTTGATAAGTATCTTTGATAATCAGGACTACTATCCCACAAATAATCAATCTTATCGATAATATTAGCCAATGCATCTATTTCCATATAGGTATTTCCATAGAATAGGAACCTACTAAAGGATATAGCGCTAACATTTGTACCGAAGGCGACCATCTTTTTGTGGATAGCATGTACACCTGACCAAGAGAAAAGACCAGATACATTACTCAAATTCACAAATCCACTTAAGTCAATATAGTTACTGCTACCACGAAGGTCTGCAGCTAATTGACTTTGTCCATAGACTATTTGACTTTGTCCATGGAAAGTATTAGACATATTAGTAATCTGAGAAGCCTTACTACCAACTACGTTGGTTATAAATCTCTTTGCAGCCTCTAATGTGATTGCAGAACCAACATTTGTCGAGAACATACTACTAAGAGAGGTGAGTGAATTAGAAATTTCCATATTAGTCCAAGCACCAGACTCAGTCTTCATTGTGAAAGCTCCACAATTACTAAAGATACTTGTACCGTTCAGGATAATTTTCTGACCACTAAGGGTTCTCATATTACTACTATCTGAGAAGGCATTGTTACCCAAAGTAACTGTACTAGTAGTAGACAGCCTACAGTCATACATTCCAGGAATATTACGGAACTCTGCAACACTTAAATGAGCAAAATTAGTCAAATCAACAACACCAGTAGTAGTAGTAGCACTACCTACTCTGAAATCTGTATTAACTGTACCGCAATTTCTAACGATAATCGTTGTTAAGTAGTCACCGTTAGGATTTCCACTTACCGGAGTAGCAGGATCTTGTACATACAAGTTTGTCAGATTAGGACACCCAATTACTTCTACATCAGATATACCACGTACACTAAGAGTTGTTAGGGCTTCGTCATTCTGAATAACTAACTTCGTTCTATTACCTGTATAGGTTGTATTAACCATTGTCAAGTTTTTGATACGACTATTATTGATAGTTACTCCATTTCTAAGCTGACTAGCAGACATAGGTTGAATCTGAAGTTCATCGATAGTCGTACTAACTGTACCAGATCCACCAGTACCAAACACAACATTCTGAAGGTTAGTACATCCAAGAACACTTACCTTCTCCGTCGTCATATTACTAATATTTAGATTAGTAAATGTAGAGTTTTGAATATCAAGTTTGATCTGAGAGTTACTAACATTAACTAAACCCAAGTTAGGATACTTTTCACCTGTTATTACAAGTTCACCAGAATACGTACGAGATGTTAGGCTAAGATTTTTCAAAGAAGGCATGTCAATAGTACCTATCACCATGTTTGTTCTTGTACTATCGCCACTCAAATTTTCCAAGTACTTAGTACTTACATTGAGGGTAGTAAAATTAAAGGTATTAATACTATCAAGATCCGTCCATGAACCAGAGCCATAAAATGAATACGTTTGGTTACCAGATAGTGGAACACGAATGTGATATTTCCTATCATTACCTCCCAACAAGTAACGAGTACCTGAGTTAGCAGTATTAATGATAAGTGGGCTATATTCTTTAGCCTTTACGTTAATATCAAGATCACCTGCAGTTTGGTTTACACCTCCTTGTCCAGCGAATATATCCTGAAGTACAAAAATATCAGAGTTATCTGCAAGGTTATATGCAGACGATTCATATGTAGGTTCTCCTAGGAACTGATCTGTTGTACCAGCAATAGGAACATTCACGTAATTTCCATTCTCATTGTAGTATTGGAAAGACGACGTTGACTTGGGAAGGTTAAAATATGCATCCAAAATATGGAAACGACCATCCAACCAATCTGTTGCTTTTGCAATACGAGTACCATTAAACTTCGCAAAGTTTAGGGCAGAATAACCTGTTGTAGTCTGACTTATATCCTTGTTAGTAGATTTAATGAAATACTTATTACGGTAGTTCAAGTTTACCATTGGGATACCAACTTTACCAAGATTATTCGAGAAATAGTTATTCATGAAATGTTCGGCACTAACCAAACAGCCGACCGTTGCATCCTTATCGTCTGTTGCTCCTGCACGCCATTTAGCCCATAGTTCCTGCGGGAATAAAGCTGTTGCAGCTATACCAAGTGTTTCACCGTTGATTGACATATTAGCTGCTCTAAGACGAGCATACTTAGCTACGGCGAAGAGATAAGAGCTAGGAGTATCATAAAAGTCCGCCGTATTAACGCCAGAACCACTAGATGCTTTAGGGCTAAAATCACGATAAATAGTTACTGAAGTTGGTGTAACTGTGCCTTCTGAGTCAACATTACTGTCGTCATATTTCCAATAATCACTGAATGCAAAATATGATACATCCTTACCGGCATTGTTAATACCAAGACAGGTATCCATATCATAGAACGCAGTATAGAATTTAGCATGACCAGATCCAGAATTAGCATTCCAGCTCTTAAGGTTCATATTTTTCTGAACAGAGTCTACTAGACCAAAGGCCATACAGATAGTATAGTATTCACTGAGAGATTGGAAATCTAGGAAACCATCATCACCATTACTACCAAGAATTAAAGCTGATAGATCGTTAAGTTCACCAGCATTTATTGTTACACTTGGGTCAACATCGAAGACCTGAGTTTCTCCTGATAGTGACTTCTTAATGTGAACTCTATAGTTAGGAACCTGGTTAGCAGGATTTCCTTGTTCATTTAAGCTAGAATATCCATCGCGATAACCATAGCCACTAGAAGAATCACCAAATTTCTTTTTGATTTCGTTGAAGAGATAACCACCAGCTAGTGATACATTCTTAACGAAGTTCTGAAGAATCGTCTTTGCACTTGCTTCGTTCAAGTCAGAGCCTGTTACGAAATCATCAAACATGTAGGTTTCATTATCCTTCGATACAGAACTTAAGCTCTTGTAAAGAATAGTGCTATCCCACTGTGAGAAATCGAAATATGGACTATTACCTTGAATTTCAGCTACAACTAGACCGTTCTTAAGTGAATAGTTTTCAGAGTTTTCTACTCGATGGAAACAGAATCCTGTTCCAGCATCCTTCAGTTTAGGAGTTCCTGCAGCATCACAAAAGACAGAAGCATCCTTATAACCAAGGTTGTAGAAAGACTCACGGCCAAGGTTAAAATTATATACGCCTTGGTAGTAATAGTATGTTGTAGTTATACCATTTTCTACACGAGGAATACTCAAGTAGACAACGCAGGGGAAACCATCAAGACAGTTTTTCGTATAACCCATTAAGTTGTTACGAGAGTTCGTATAAGATGTGGTATCAAAATCCTTCGTTACATCATTTACAAATCTACCAATAGAGGTATTATTACTGTGACTAGAGTCTACAACATCGGCTTTCAGAGTAAACGACTCCTCTGGTAGGAATGTCTTGTATGCCTCTTTTACAGCATCTCCAGTCAGTCCAGATACACTCTTGTAGTTTGGAGAATAAACGAAATGAGAAGCAGTTTCGGATTCATCACGGTTGTTCAAGGTTAACGTATAGTTTTTACACTTATAGGTTTTAGTAGACGAACCTTGAATTTGGATTGTGAAGTATGCCGTACCCATAAATTCTGATGGGAATTCAATGGGCAGTAAGTTACCATGAGCGGCAGCATATCGAATACTAACCTCGATAGGATCAATCTCATCATTCTCATTATAACCTGCATCCAAAATTGCTTTATAGTCCTGAGCCATCGTTAGTACGAGAGTTGGAACATCTAAGACTTTAGCAATATTTTCAATGACATCAGAAGATGTACAATATACATCATTCCCGTCAAGAGTAAATTTATCACTGTAGGTTAGGAGAGTTAACTCATCATCTGTTACGTTACTGAGGATAATTCTATTTTTATATTTTAGATAATATCTGTAAATATCATTATCCAAAGGAACAGATACCTCAGGAGCTACTAGATATGTAGATTCTAGTAAGTTAATATAAGAATTAGTTTGACCGAGAATAAGCTGATCTATGATCAGAGCCTGAGACGTAAATGTCTGAGAAGCTCCTTCTAGGATTCCATCCACATAGATAGCTACTTCAAAATAATCAAAGTTACCTATTCTATTAACTTTTCTAGAAATAATATTAACTAGATGATAATTCTGATTGTCAGATTTATTATAATTACGAATCTTCGGTAGGAAGTACGGGAAAGTAGTATTATGGATTGTTACAGAATTCTGGGTTAATACTAGTGCTGTAGTCCCTCTGTACTTACCAGTTAGAATAGGGGCTGTCTCAGAGTTAACCTCATTAAACTGTATGCCGATCGCTATATTACTATTATATGAAGCACCACCAGTTATATTGGCAGGAAGAGTAAGATTACTTAATGTAATATCTCCCTTGTTGGCTGTTTGCTGATAGATATTGCTCTTAGCCAGATCTTCGAAGGCTTGCATTGAGCTCGTATGCTCTGCCAAACGCCAATAGTTTTGAGTAGCGGTTCTTGCTATATCATCAGAGTACCAATCAATATTAGCACTCATGGCTTCAATATAGAAGTGATATACAACATAACCATCTACTGTTCCTGGTGTACCGGGCGTTGGATACGTAGTACCTGAAGAAGTTACCTGAAAATGAATTTGACAATGTCCTGGTGTTCCAGCATAAATCGAAATTTCTGTCTGTGAACCAAGTTTCGTACTAATACCAGTTCCGGTAAAGTCGTTTGTACGATTACCCTCTGCATCAATTACAAAATACTTAATTTCAGCTGTAGCCGAAGTTTCTGAACCCAAGTAAGGACGTACATTAAAGCTGATAAAACCAGCTCCATACTTATAAACATCAGGATTAGTATCATAATCAGAGTGATGTTCCGTATAAATAGAGCCAGTACTTGGCTGAACTAAAAGGAATAACTGTTGTGGAACAAGGTTAAACGATGTTACCATAACAATAGGATCCGTTCTTTGACCAACCAGGTTCAGATTAACTGTTGCCGTGATCGAATAATAACCTGAGTTAGATTCATTAAGGGCAATAAAATCCTTTATATCAAAATCATAATACCCCCTTGAACCCTCTAGACTAGCCGTTGCAGTGTGAATCTCATTACCTTTACTAAAAACGAAGTAGCAAGAGTTATCATTAGATTCAACAGCAATATCATAAGAAACTCTATATCTTAAACCACGTATTGCAGCCTCACTGGTGAAGATCTCAGTAGAATCGTAGACTTTACCAGTATCATCTACCAAAGAGCCTGTTACAGAATAAGACTCTATAATGTAATCTAGGTAATTGGCTTTTGTTTCATTATAAATAGAGTCAACTGCAGTAACTGTTATACGACCATTACAGTTCAGATTAATAGTTGTTGAATATTCGTAATTTCTCGAAACGTCAAGTGTTACGGTGGTCGAAGCCGTTGTCCTTACACCACTACTATTTAGTACCTCATAGGAGTAGGTTACTCTAAACGAAGCTCCGTTAGGTCTAGTAATTTTGATATAAAGATCATAGTTACCTTCTCCATTGAATGCTACGCCTTGGTTGCTCATTTGGACAGAACCGAGGGATGCAAACAGCACATAGCCACTGGCACTACCCCCTCCGCCACCGGAGCCACCACTACCTCCAACACCACCATATTTGTAGATCCACTTGAGGTTACTCTTAAGACGTTCAATCTCTTCGGCCTGCTCTCTGATTATATCAGAGAGCTTTTGGCCTGCGAGACTGCCGGTCAGTGTAACATCTTCGTCGAAGATAATATTCTGTCCGTTATGTTTCATGTATATTTATTAAATTTGATCTGAGAATAAGTAATCCTCGGTATCTTGCCAAGTACCAAAGTTATCCGTTGTATTCTCTTTAAGCCACTGAATCTTAATAGCTTTCGTTTCATAGTTCGTCTGTGTAAACTTAAATTTCTTCATAATATTAGTTACACGAGCAAGACGAATTCTATATCTCGTAGTATTATTAGACTTAGAAAGCTCAATAATAGAGAACATAGGATACTTCTGTTCATCACTAGCTTTATCAGAGTAAGTACCATTACTGTATGTAGTAGCCGTTCTAGGCAGGATACGAGAGTATTTCTGATTCTGTGAAGGCAATTCTTTATTAGAGGTCAATTTATAACCTGAAGCCTGACACATAAAGTAAACTACACCACCAGTTAGGGTATTTACAACTGTTGCAGGATAGAATCCTTCGTCAGTGCGATCACCAATAGCCTCACGTTTAACGTATGGGAACTTAGTACTGTTCTGACCGCTTCCGATAGAATAGAAATTAACATAATCATCCTGTAGGGTCTCTGGCATATCCATTGGACCACCACTTGAGCTCGTACTTGTACCGTTCTTCATGTAGTTATAGTTCTCACGAACAGGGTAAGTACAAGCGTAAGTATGTTTATGTCCACCGATTACAAGACGAACCTTGAAGTACTCTAAGAGTCGACTGAACCAGTATAGACCACCAGTCTTTGGATTCTCGCTAGTATCAGCCTCGTTGGGACTAATCTGATTAGTATGAGAACCTACCAGTGCTCCAGCATTAGACATACTACGAGAATACTGAGCAGCTGTTTTAAGAAGCGACTCATTAGTGATTACAGTGAAAGGCATCTCATGGCAAAGAACCAAAGTGTCTTTATTATTTGTTTTAGCGTCATTTAGAGTACGCCAAAGCATTGTATATATGGATGTAAACTTACCATCAGTACAGTATGCACGATCAGAGTCAATCGTATAGCCTGTATAAGCATTTACAGTTTTACCATTCCAAACTAAATTAAACCAACTCTTACAAGTCTCTTCTGTCAATTCTGAATTTACTGCCAAGAAACGATCTGAAACCGTATCAAAATAGTAAAGTGAAGGAACGTACTTAGGAGCTTTAGCAGCACCTGTTAGATTGCGTAAGAGCGGAGTAAACAGGGTAGGATTAACTTCATAGCAGTAGAAGAGATGGAAGTAGAAAGAGTTAGATTTTCCTTCATCGTCACCAGTTCCAAGTACAAATGGATTAGTTCCACAAAGGTCATTATTACCAACCACGTTCATCTGCTCAAGGTGATCGAATAATGAACGACCAGCCTGATAATAGTCAAACCACTCATTAATACGGGTACCATTTTGGGTCATATCACCTGTATTAACTAAGATAGGAATGATCTGAGAACGAGATTGATCTGCGGCAATCTTTTCATTTAATGAACTAGCAACCGCACTCCAAACCTGATACTCAATCCAGTGGAAACCCTGTTGGTCTGTTACCTGATATACTCGAGGAGTATATGACTGTGGGTAAAGTGTAAACTTCATAGGATCAGAACAGTGTTCCAAATCAGGATTACCATTCTTATCTGCACGGCCCACAATATAAGTATACTCAGTGGGACTTGCTACTGCAGCACCTACAATATCAGCTACGACCTTATGCGAACAATAGAAACTATTATCTCCAGGGAATCGACCTGTCAAACGAGCATAGATGTTGTTAGTAATGTCCCCACTGAAGAACTTCTTCTTCGGGTAATCACTACTATTAACATCATCGTCCGGATGTACGAGGAAGAATGTATCTCCAATTCCGAGATTTGTAGCCTGACCACTAATCTGAACTATGTAAGAAGCATTACTAGCTGTATTAACAGTGACACTGCCAACACTATTATGTTCTGCATCCAAGAGCAGTGTATATTCGGATAAATCACCTACTACGCCACCAAGATTAGATACACTAAATGTAAGAATGGTGTTGTAAGCAGTCACATTACCCTGTGCGTCTGTAGTGTTATTTGGTCTTTTATCAACTAGCTTAGTTTCTACTATAGGAATGTAGGACTGAATACGTTTTGACCAGGTTACTGCCGTGCTAGGCTTGATCCAAACAAATTCATCAAAGTAGCCTACACTAATCCAGTTAAATGTACGTGTCCTATATACATCAATACCGAATGAAGTTGTTACCATGTTGGGTTTTTCCGTACTCAACTTGGTTTTATCAGTACTAACATTACGGTGTTGGTAAGATGCTTTCGGTGTATAATTAGAGATTGCATATTTATCCTCGCTGTGAGGGAATGTAATGAATTCATTAGTAAGATCAACTACCTGAATATCATTTGCAATATTAGCCCATCTAGCTCGAGAACTATCTGCCGTTGTGAAAGCTTGGAAAGCCTGTTTAGCGGGATCAAGCTCAAATGTATTACGATAAATAGAGTTGCTAACAATATCTACGGCGATTGAAGACCATAAACCAGTACCAGCATCATTAGTTACCATATACTTGTAGTACAGTCCATCAATGAAGTATGGATTCATCTTATATGGGAACTTAGATTTATTACTAGATGTAATAGCAATACCGCCAATAGTTTCTCCTAACTTAGAAGCCTCATAGAGGGCATACGTTGCACTCAAAGGCTCCGTCCAGGAAGTCGGGTCCTCGCTCGTTCCGAACTTATTACCATAAGTTAGAGCAAAACCGTAACCTTTATGACCGCCAGTATAGTCCAGTGACATGTCAACCTCAAATGAGAGAAGTTTTGGTTCTGCGGGAATATCAAAGTTATACCATTCCTGGTCATATTCTGTAACCTTCAGATATACGTTTGGATCATCAGGTTCAGCGTGTTTAGCGCCCCTCACTAGATAGGTACCACCAGCAGGAATAACACCAGTTAGAGCTAGGTGATATACCTTCTGATTACCAGCGGAATCAGGACGCGTCAAATGCAAGTAACATCCCTCCAATGCGTAGTCACGGTCTGACGTATTCTCAAGCTCAATGAAAGAGTGAGAACAACCATGAACAATATCCGTACTAAGGGGAGCATAGAATGATCCAATCTTCAAGCGGTCACTATCAAGCTTAATATCTTTAGTGGCGGTAAGATTCTTTTCAACAACATTCAGTTGGCCAATAAAACCACGAACGTTCTTTGTAAGAGTACGTGCACTTGAACCGGTACCAATTCTATTAGCAAATGTGTCGGAGTCTTTTCCAATCTCCTGACTATGGAGTTCACCAGACTCGTCAATGTCAAACTTAAAGCGACGGCCAGACGCTTGATGAATAAAGGTAATATCGTCAACAGCGAGATTAGATAACTTAAGGTCACCGTTAGTCTCTTGGACAATACCCATATCTCTCAACGCGGCAATCATTTCTTCTTGTGTCATACCTGTATCGTCAATATCGTCATTATTGCCACCACCAATTATGGTAAGGGCGTTTTTTGTTTTAATCCAAAGTCGATTTGTCTCCTCTACCCAGATAAGCTCATTATTCATGATCTGATCTTTTACGCTCACCAGGTCAGCCTGTTTATCTACTGACCTAATCGTAATATGGGCAGCTTTAAATTTATAATCCTCTTCACTGGGCTTAGAACCTGTAATCTCACGACTAAAATCTTGCCACTTAGAATAAATATTGAATTTACTTAGAGTTAGATCCGTAAATATAACCCCTGCTAATGTATATCTCTTATCAAGAGTAGTTTTAGATGTAAAGAGCTTATCGCCGCTCCAATAACCTTCTGCTAGGGTTTGATCTGTATGTGGATCGCCTATAGATATCCAAATAAAATTCTGGCCACTAGTCCAGCTATAAACTGGAAGGCCAGCAGAATCTGTTTTGGTCAGCTTCTGATTTCTAGATATTATAACAAGTATATTATAAAATCCACGAGATGATGCTCTAGATAATTGAATTTTATTTAAGTCAAGTTCAAGAGGAGTAATATCATCATCAACTTTTGTTATATCTTCTACATAACCATCAAGGTTAAGTTTTATTTTAGTTGCATTAGTAGTGAAGTATAGGAATATCTTATTGTCCGTGCAATTATAGATTTGAGAGCTTCTTCCAGTTCCCACTGAATCCTTTACAGTCCAAAGAGCACTGTTTGTAAAAGTTAGGAACGAATCATAAGAGTCGCCTTCGTCTACAGTTGCAGTTACGTTATCTGATGGGTCAAAGTCCGCTTCACCACCCGGACCGAGAGTAATATCATCACCAAGCTGGCTAAGACCATCCTCATCAATTGCCCAAAGAGGCTCTTCCTCTACATCAATGTCATAATCACCTTCAATCCTAGACATAGCGGTTACTTTGCCAGTATAGGATTCTATTCCATAGATGAATGAATTCTTTAATCTAGCTACTTCTGACTGTAAAGAACGTATGGCTTTAAATAAAACATCTACATATGTACCATTCTCTGTAGTTGTATAAGTTTTATTTTCTACTTCCCCATCAAGATCAGTATCAAGACTTGGGATAGAGATGTATTCATCCTCCTTAGGGTTAATTCCTAAGTCTTCGATAAGTTCCTGGGTATAAATAGGAATACCATTGCCAATTCTGTTACGAACCCATTTTCCGCCAAGATACTGGTAAGTATGAACACCAGTTTCATCTTCTATAACATAAGCGAGCATGCCCTCTTCTAATCGAGGGGTAGGAATTGCCCTAAGCTCAGTCATGTTTTGTACTGTTCTATAACCGCCCTTACCATACTTAGCTTCGTGGGTAGCATAGACATCTTGATCTGTAAACGGAACTATCGGCGCAGCTAGGTTAGTACCTTTAATTTCTGCCATTTCTCAGTTAAAATATTTCTGTTATATCTTCTATATCACGAGTTAAGAGTCTACCAAAAGGTCTTAATGATAGTCCAGTCCATGTATAGAAATTATTCTGATAAGTGTAGATAAACCCAGGATTAACATCCTCAATACTTCCCTGTGTATCAGAAGTCGCTTTATAAAGTTTACCAGTACTCGTGACATAGTACAACTCATCGCGAACCATGTCTGATTCTGGATAGTCATCAACAATTCCTGCTAAGGGAATAAAAGATGACGCAGCATTTAGGTTATAAAGTCCTTCTGGGATTTTACCATTTTCATCAAGCTGAACAAAACCACTAGTTGTATTTCTAATTTTCCAAGCCGTAATAATATCAAGCATGGTAGCACTTTCTAGGTCCAGTTCATCAGGCTCAATGAATACAAATTTTTGTTTAAGACCATCGATATCGACTACATCTTTTTTGATGTAAACGGTATATTCAATGTCATTAATAAAATAGTTTTCTTCATAATGATCATAAGTTCTCAAATAATCGAGTCCATGATCATCAAAGATATGAGATAAGTCACCATAAAGTTTAGGATAAGCAAAAGCTATCTTCTGTCCAGTTAGTTTAATTCTTTCCCAAGTAAAATCTGCTTTATAGTGAAGCTTCTTATATTCAAGTCTAGAAATTTCTCCGCCATCTGCTGGATGCCAGTTCCCTGGAACACGCCCAAAATAGAAGAAATGACCAAACTTAACAGCAACTTGTCCTGTAACGGGAACAAATACGTTCTTGGTAATAGGTTGACGAGCTTCAATCTTAATCGTCGTATCTTTATTGATATTAGTGACCGTGTATCGGCCATTTCTATCAAGAAAGATCTCTTCTCCGTCATAGAAATACAAACACTTGCTCGTAATGTCTTTTCCAAGAACATCCTTTACGTTAATATCAAGAGTAATATTCTTGACATCACCAACTTCAAATAAGAGACTACTATTGTTAGATGCTTTAACTGTAATAGTTGGTTTAGAATCTATCAAGAGCTGCATCATAGCCTCAATAGTCTCTACTGTAAAGAAGTCATCCTCTCTCTTACATTCTTGATCTTTATAGAACCACCTATAGCCGGTCTCTAAGTCAAGAAATATGAAAGGGCCTTCTGTAATTCTTCGAATTCTACGAGAAGTTTCTGGACGGTCAACGTAGTACCAAGCAAATTCTTCTTCATCATCCCTTAGGTCAGCATCGCCATACCAGACATAAATCTCGCCGTGCTCAAGAAGTGAGGTATCTGGGAGATTTTCATTTCCAATTGCTACTTTTCTAACAGGTACTTGAGCACCTGCCTCTATGATTCGGAAAAATTCTTCACCAGTACCTTCCCCTACACCAATAGCCATAAGAACACTGACATCGGTTCGAACATCAGGTTGCTTATAGTACTGCATCATTACTATCTCACCTTTTGAAAATCTATGATTTCTGGTAAGATTCAAGTAAGCAATGTCTCTACTAACTTCGATATGTGCCCCTCGGGTTATCTGTATTTTTGCTTTCTTGTTTGTTGCCATAAATTTATTAATAGTTAAAGAAACGGAAAGAATACCTTCATCAATAAAAACCAAACAACCAAAATTATTTATATCTCAAAAAATATTCTTTCCGCTTTACACCTATTAGGTATTAGTGTCTTCCTGAACGCAAAATATCAATTTCGAACATGTGCCGAGATAGCATTTATTCTTGGGAGAAACTTATTTATAACTTTAGGATCTACATTAATATCCTCTGTATGATCCATCCACTCTAATATAATGAAACCGATCGGTCTGCGTATACCAGGGACACTAAAAATAACCATCTGTTCTGTGTGGTCTGACTCATTAATTAGTTTATAAATCCCTCGATAAGTTGTATTAAAACTTTTATCGTAGACTCCATGACAAGTTAAAATTTTACCATTATTTATGTCAAAAAACAGCTCAGAATACATAGCAGCATTTACATTCTTGTATACATCTCCCTGTACTTCAGGGATACCATATGCAGGAACACACTTAACTAAGTCAAAAAACTTGAAAGGAAGTCCTTCTAATGTCTCAACAGAGTTATGAAACTCAAAATACATTACTCGATCTGCACCAACTTCGGCTCTAAACTCAGCTAGAAGTGGGGTCAGATCTCTATAGTAACTGTCTTGTAGCTTCATCTTCTCAATGTGTATTTCCGAGTTAATTTCTGCGACAAACTCAACGGCTTCTTTAACAACTGTGCGATAATTTAATACCACCACTATTAACAACAGGTATAGGGTGTATTTAACGAACATCCTAAACCCTAAGTTTTTTTCTAGGGCAATTAAACAGTTCGCAAGATCTTTAAAAGCATTTATAATGAACATTATATTTAGTTTGGGTTTTATGTAGAAGAAACCGTTGTTAAATTAAGAACAGCATCTACGTAGAAACTAACTGTTCCTCTATCTTCGGTTACTATATCTACTGATATATTATTTTTTAGTACATGATTATTTCCATTACTCGTAAATAGACTTTTTGGTAGTATCAAACTCAGAGCTGGATATCTACCATCCTCTACGAAGAAATCTGAAGATTCTGTGTACGGAGCTATATTAATATCTATTGAAGAGGTACTTTCTGGATAATAATCGACTGGAACTAGATCGTCTTCACTCTCTACATTCAAGACATCAGCACCATAGGAGCTTTTTACTCGCATGATCTTATAACCGTCGTTACCAGACTCTCTAAACCAACATTCGTAAGTTGGCACCGGTTGATATTGATCATCGAATTCCCACTCATACCTAGAAAACTCTAATCCCCATCCCTCAAAATAACCATATTTATTGAAATACTTAGAGAACTTTAAGGAATCTGCGGGTGTTGAAGTAAACTCGGCATAAGATATATGAATGCCTCCATCTACAGGAATGACTGATGTTCCGCTATTTGGTCTTGTATCAGACATCAGGTAAGATCCATTTGCTGTATATTTATTAAACTCTTCATTATCATTTTCGTAAAAGTTTATAATATAGTTAGGATCATAATATTCTCCAGTGCCGTACCCATCTTCATCTTCTTTTTCCTTTACTGAAACATATGTCTTAGCGGGATTAACAAGCTGAAGTGTTGAGCTTCCATAATAAGCAGTAACTTCAGTGTATGAATTATCATTAATGCCTATCTGAACGGTTCTAATAAATCTAATATGACCAGGCATTCTTGCAGGACCTCCACTACTATTATAATTAGTAGCTCTAATAAGTTTAGAGAAAGGAGTTAGTTCATATAGTGCATAACTGGTGCTGTCGTTTTCTCTATGAATTCCTTCAGAAGACATCAATCTATAGTCCATATTTTCACTAAAATTGTAGGTTCCTGATATAGAGGCTCCATTTTCATCCCTAACACTATATGTATAGGAACTGTTGAAAAAATTCGGATTATATCCAGTTTCACCATTAACACCATAGTCAGTTAACATGTAAATGCTATCACCATTATCATTACCAATGTAGACTGTACCTTGTGTATTAAAAATGATTCCTTTTAACCTATCTGATTCATAGCATATATGTTCCTCTTCGTCATAGTGACTATAAAGATATACTTTGAAGGTATCTTTAGGTTCCTGAATTATATCAAAAGAAACTTTATTATCGTAATCATCCGAGATTTCTACAGTATAGTATAGAGTACTAGAACCACCCTGCGAGTCTTTAGTAAATTCCCAGAGCTCTCCTGTTGTAGTAGCTTGACCTTGGTCAGTTCTATCAACAAAAGACCCTATCTTTGAGAAATCGTAATCAGAATTACTAGCATCGGTTACTTTAACAGTCAGATGTCCCTCAATAGGAATTAATCTAGCATCTTCAGTATCATCATTACTATTAGTCTTTGGAAATTTTACTTTACAAGCATAAAATTGCGTACTGTCACCATCGTAGCTTAAGTACCTAGAATATGTCTGGTTATTGTTTCCAGTAAACAGGTAGCCGTCTAACATTATTCCATATTCCCAAGGATCTTGTGTAATACCATTTGATGAAACTTGTTTACCCCCAACAGATATGGAGAAATTAGAATCAATGTTTCCACCAGCTATACTTACCATCTTATTTAAAAGACCAGTATCGCTAAAAACATACTTATACTCTCCTTCCACAACTCTTCTAACGTATTGAACGTAAGAAGAACCAATAAAACTAGTATAATATGTACCACTATAGTTAACACCAAACCTAGTTAGGCGATTCTTATAGGATACACTAAGAGCAGTTCCATCTATACTTATAGAGTTTATATGATTTTTCCAAGAATCCTTATAAGCATTAACATCAATTAGGGCAGAAGGATCTATAAGAGAAACAGTATATTCTCTGACTTCTCCATACCTGCTGATAGTTTCTTCTGGATTTCCGCCTTCAATAGAAGACTCAGAATTTTTCTTACTAAGACGCTTAAGACTAACTATAGCCCTGTTAGTACCGACCATATCGTTTACAGTTGACTGATCGTAACTAGTAATCTTATTACCGTCTGAGTCTTGTATAAATTCCCCATAAGGAACATATGTTACAAACCTAAGTCCACCAAAAACTAGATCGTCTATCTCAGCGGGATACTCACATTCGGTAGTTATTTTCCACGCCTCCCCTAGATCACTGTCTTCAGAAGGCATACGAACTACTCGAACTTGATTAGTGCCTGTTGAATCTGGAACAATAAAATCTGCATAACCGGTAGAATCTCTCTCTACTTTCGTATACTCATTACTATTTCCTACAATATAATAGATGTCATAGACCGTATTCTCGGCCTTAACATAGAGCATTTTTGAATTCCCTAATCGGTTAGACAGCGCTACAACTCGTCCCTCTGTTTCGTAGTTTGTAGTTATTTTAGGAGCATCTATTAGTTGGTATAATGTAACTTTTATAGACTCTCCATTAACCTGCGATAGAGCACCTGGATTTTTTACTTCAACCAGTCCCATTGGAGAAATAGGATAGGTTTTATCTAATACTGAACCAGGTACATAAGACACGCCTGATTCAGAACTAATATATCCACGAGAACCAATAGTTGTAATCTTAGTACCTCTTTTAACAATAGACTGTGCCAGGTAAGAACCGTAATCAAACGATGGATTTCCCTTCGGATATTTAATAACTACTGATGTAGTACATCCCTCGACAAGTGGAGTATATTCAGTAATAGTCTCTAGATTAGAAACGAATTGAAGATTCAATTCTCCTGGAATACTAGGCTTGACAAAAACAATACTATCTTGTTTGACTGTTGGAACAATGTTTGTATCCAGGACTTGATTGCTTAGAGTACTAGATTGTTGATTAAAGTATTTTCTATGAAGTGGAATTATTACAGAACTTCCATCATCAAAACTGGTTATTCTGATCGATGTCTCTAGGGTCTGTTCTTTACAGCTAAAAGTACCAGGTTCATGGCCAATAAAAGCAAAACATATCTCGCGACCAGTAACATTATCGAAAGATCCTTCGTCTAACGTTAATACGTCCCATTTGATCTTGTTCCCAGATTGATCAAAGAAGTAGAATCCATCTCTCTTATTGCTACTAGGCAAGGAAACACGGAATCCCACCTCACTCTTTACATATATCCGGTATAAACCAATATAATCAAGTTCAAGCGGATACCCTTCAATATAGTCTACTCTATTCCCGGTCGGTGTTAGATATTGAACATCTATCTTATCTGATTTCCCTGTCGGTGCTAAAGATAAACCTAGTGAGAAGTTACTATCAACTAATTGATTCCTCCAATCTGAAAATAGACCACCTACAGTATCCACTAGGCTACTACCAGCCGTACGACGAACAACTAGATCATCGAACTTGACAGGCGATACACCATAGGGAAGAGTAGTCGTAGTAATCATTGTATACTGTTGTCCACTACTTGGCCAATTGTCAATATTACCATCAAGAATAAACCCAGACATAGAAGAACCAGAATTATTAGATGGATCTACGGAAGAGATCTCTATTTCACTATCCTTTGAGAATACTGTCCACCCGGGAAACTCTGAACTTAACATATCAGAGGTGACATACACAATCTGACGATGTGCAATAGTATTATTTGGTCCTTCGATCTGGTTTTTCTCAGAGTTCATCTCAACCTCAGTAACTACTCTATAAGAGTCATCTTCCTTTATATAAAACTTAAGATCAGGAAGATTAGGCTTTACTACACAATAGAATGTCTCATTTCCAACATAAAGTTCAATCGGAGTAGACTCAGAAGTTTTCGGCCACCAACTTGACCAATCATACTCTGGGTTTCTCGGTTTAGATGTTATCTCTACTCTATACGACCCATCATCTAATTTAGTTACAGACGTAGTGAAAAACTGTTCAAAGATACTACGAAATTCTGAATTCATATTGACAGCTAACTCCGAAGTTAGTGTCGTGTTTAATATAAAACTCTTCGTCTCCTGCGGGTTAAATATATACAGTCTCTTATACTCATCCCCTACAGGATAATAATATTTAGTAGGAACCTCCGGAGTATCTGGATAATTTATCCTTTGGGGATCAACTACTACAGATTCAGATTCGTAATCTAATCTCTCAATAGAGAAATTTATGGAAATATCATTAATCGGGTGACAATAGATTAGATCTTTCCAGTATGAAAAATCTGCAGAGCCATCCTTATCTCTTCTCCGAAATACTATATTTCCTAAATTTACTGTGCTACTATAAGCTGGAGATACTGCTGTTATTGCAGTAATTGCAGACGTAGGACTTACTACAGTTCCCGAGCTATAATCTACTAGGTTATTTGATGGAGAAGTTATTAAGAGATCTGAATCCAACCCAGTCATATCTACTTCCCAAGAGGTATAATTATCTACAGGTCTATCTAGGTAGAATCTAATCTCTTTTGGTCCTAAGTTAGTTGGGAATGAGAGAGAAGAAATATCCTCACTACCAGCGATAACTAATGGATACGTTGGTCTCTGAACACAATAAAACCGTATATCAGCTTCCGCATTTTTCGTACCTGAGTTTACTTGAATCTTAGAAAGAATCATAGACCCCTTTCCATCAGGTCCCAACGGATACCACCACTTATCATTAAGATTATCTTGAATAGTTACTATTTCTATATCATATCTCCAACGTTTATTCAAAGTTTCAAAAACTCCTTCCGTCGGGAAAATAATTTCAAAATAGTTATAGAATCGCTCTTCGTCCTCTGGGGTAATTATAATATCCGTCTGAGGATTTATATTAGACTCACTGAAAACAGATATACAAGTCTTACGACCTTCTTCATCTGATTCATAATTCCATAAGCCAGATCCCCTAGTGGAATCAAAAACCAAAACAACAATACCATTATCATATAGAGATGAACCATACTCAACATTCCATCTTAAGTAGGTAACATACTCTACTATATTTGATTTAATGGTAAACGAATTACCTGCTACCGTGCCTAGGTCCGGATCAGTTATTTCCGGAGTAAACATCAGGAGGCAAGCAAAATCATTAGTTTCTGTGGTTTGATCACTATTGAAAGTAATAGTCTTCTGGAAAGAATTAATCTCAACAGATGAAGTAGTATTTCCTAAAGGTTCCCCCGTCGTCGAATCTAACTGAACTAATGTAGTTGTGGAAAGATCCTCTCGAAGATTTTCTTTCTCTAGAGTATATATGCCATTACTAACAGTATACAGGTCATAGAATACGGTTCCAATAATAGTAGCTGTTCCACCATTATTTATAGTGTACTTAGTCTTGGATCCACTAGTACCCTGAGGGGTATCACCTTCTGAGCGAATTTCTATTTTTTTATAGTGTTTGTATGTTGATATGCTAGTTACTTTCTCGCCATTTTTATCAATATATAGTGGAATTGAATTCGTAAGCGAAATTCTATCTCTAATGTAGGCTTTATAGGAATCTTTTGTTAAGTAATCAGTTTCCTCATAACGACCTTCTTTGGCGAGAAACGTATTAACACCTTGCATACCAGCATATTTTTCTAAGAACTTAGTATTATCATCTGATAAAAGAGTTTTTATATCTGCTACAGTAGTAGACGGGAAGTACACTGTAATGTGATTTAGATCTCGGGTCAGATAAGTAACTGGATCATTGTAGTTAGCTGGATCTCTCTTCTTATGACAGAGGAGCATATCGTCAGGAGACTTTAATTGAAAAGCTTCTCCCAATCTTTCTCCATTCAAGTCACTATAATAAACCTGAATAATAGTTACTCCCTTTAGAACTTCTGGTTCAAATTCTGACAGGTCTAGGGTCATATTAAGTGTCTTAGTCTCTTCGTTCCACAATGACTGAAACTCTATATAAGTCTCTTCATACGGGAAATTAGGTCCATAAAGAGTTGCCTCATTTAAGAGTACCGCATTGCCAAGTTCTTGTATTTCTTTTTTAAATTTGTCGCTAAATTTTAACGTCATACTTTTCTATTATAAATAATTTATAGTATTACCAATTCTATAGAATATCAATCCAGCTAAAGCCCCAATTACTTTAAATCCATCCATAGTAATAGGGAGACTTCCCCTCCGATATCCAGCAAAAAAGCTATTCTGAATATCCAATGGACTACTAGCGGCTACATCATTTGTAGAAGATACTCTAAACGTTACCGATTTAGTAGAATTACTTGGATATACTATGTAATTTTCACCAAAAGACTCTCCATCTGAAGAGGAGGCTCCATTATCATAACATCGTTGAGTCATATAATACCCATCATTGTTATAAAGAGTGTAGGTTATTGTATTACAACCGTCAGAGTCTACTCCTTCTGACCAAGTGATTAGGGCTCTGTCATTTAAGACAAAAGGATCATTCTCCTCAATAGCCATAACCAAAGATCTAGTCATCCCCGAATAGGTTTTAGTAATCATATCTTCCGTTACATGCCACTGACCATATTTAGCAGTAAAGGACTTATTATACCCTACTACGCCAACACTAGAATCAGAGTAGGTATCACTAAGAGATTTAACACTCTCAACGACATCTGTCCAATGTGTCCACTCCCAGGTATCTTTTTCCGGAAGAATGATTTTACAGTAGGGATCCGTTCGATCTACTAGGAAATCAGTTATCGGGATCATAGTACCAGTATCAGGGTCTTTCCACTTAATCCAACCTTTATTTTTTTCATATAGTGGATTATAAGGATCTTCTCCGGACTGTCTATCAATATCTAGAAGATATTGTTTTCCTGAAAGCCTACATATCAGATATTTTCCAGCAAAACCAACTATTGTCGGGCGTACCTGTCCCATAAGAAGATATGGTACTTGGAAGGTTTCTGATTTAGAAATCTCATTATTGATTGTATATGAAAGTGGTCTTGTATTAGAATCATCAAAATATTCACCTAAGAGTTTAGTTAGTGAGAATATTGAATACCTACCATCGTCATTCCAAATATATAAGCTAGGATCACCTTTATAGTAACCTATTTGATGGTGTTCGAAAGAAGAGTATACATTGTCCAATATTAAGTTCCTCTTAATTCCTAGTTTATACATAGTCAGTTCGCCATTAACACCAAGATTTGATGCTATAGTAGTATCAGTAAAAATATCTCTCCCTGATAAAAACTCTTCTGTATGAATTGTATAATTTGAATGTCTATTTACACTACCTTCAATATCTTTTACCGTGGCGAAGTTATAATTCTCTTCCCCTCGTAAGTCTCGCCCAGTGGTTTCTGCAATAGGTATAAGTTCATTTAAAAGACTTATCAGGTCTTTATTAACCAAAATTCCGTTGCCATCACTGGTCAAAGTTAAGTATATCGTATTTACTGTATAAGATCTTTTTAAGTCATATGTCTCCCCGTTTTGACTAACTGTTTTTCCGACGGGATTCAAGAGACTCATATAACCCAAAACCTCCCCCATAAAGAGGAAAATGATTGTATCAAATCCCTGTCCATTCAAGAGACCGGGTATATTATTATTAAATGTAAATATTAAATCCTTGGACGGTTTGATAACATCATATTCAGTAAATCTTGATAGAATTGTATTTATTTCTATCACCTTAGTAGCATCGGGAATGGATCTGAGTAATACTACTTCGCTTTCTGATAATCCAAATCCCGATACGATACTAGGGTTCTTAAAAGTCTCAGTGTTGTATAGCCTAATACTATCACACTGATTAAGAGATTTCGTTCCTAAAATCTCTGTTTTCTTAGATGCGACCATAAGTTACTACACAGCTACTGATTATACATTCATCAATATCTTCAGATTCTGGTATAACTCTTACAATCCCACCTAAGTATTCTACTACCACATCAACATTTCCTACTGGACTAACATAGGAATTACTTGTTGATTCTGGTCTAAATTCATTGCTGCTATACTTAAAAGCCTCGAAAGAAAGATCTTTAGTATAAGTAAGACCACTTTTAGTATACTTAACAGTAAGATCTACTTTCCCTGAAATATTTGCTTTGGCATACTTCTTTTCAACACTCTTTAAAGATATGGTGTTGGTATAGTCCTTATCCCCAACCATATTAATTGTTATGGAACCACGGTCTAGATCAACCTCTAGTTTAGCAGCATTGTAAAGAGAAATACTATTATCGTCTAATATTGTCATGTTATATATTTCATTTATTCTATTAACTTCTTCCTCACTTAACGAATCACTCATTAGTGAAACTGTTTCAGGTCCTCGTTGATATGAGCCTGGATATAAGTGGTTATCTATTTTAAATGGACTAGCCTGAATATCATCTCTAATCAGTCGAAGAGACGGCTCTGATGTATTAATCCCATGAACGATTTTTCTAAGGGGATTATGAAAACGTCTTTGATTGAGTCTAGAGAATACTTCAATCACCGTAAGGGGTCCTTCTAAAGATGATTCATTTTGACAAACTCCAGCTTCAGTTTCAATTTCCCAACTAGTTCCAATCCAGATACTTGGAGATTCTGTAGAATTACCTTGATTGTCTAGGTATAAATCAGAGTTTCCGTAAGTAGAAGCTATATTTAATTTTGACTGAGCCATTGTTGATAATCTGGATAAGACTGTCTATAATACGCATTTCCTACTCTTACAGATGCGCCCTGGGTAGACGAGGATGTAAATGTAAAAGTTAATTTACTAGGAGACCTGTTAATCGTCGCACGATAAGCAGAAAATACCTGATATACTCTCGTTAAAGAGTCTACAAAATCTGAAAGAGGAATAGTCAATGTCTCATTAGACCTAATTATAGTAGAACCTGATACATTATCATTTTTATATAAACATACAGTTACGTAATCAGAATCATCAAGTCCTGCTATATCAACTTCCAATCCACTAGAACTTATTCCTAACTCTGCGAACCTAAACATATTCTGAAGACCCGCCTCTTTAGATCTAAGTCGTTCATTTTCAGCTATATAATAATTAACTATGGCGTCGACTTGATCTGCAACACCTTCTGATACATTCGTACTTACCCAAGCAGAAACTACTCCAGAGTAATCTTGATCATCCACAACTAGATATCTAAACTTAGTTGAACCAGTCTCCTGATCAACAATCTCCTGGACACGTATATATCTATTATCTACCCCCTGTTCTTTATACGTATACTGCCGAAGAATAACTGTTGCTAAGTTATCTTTCGAGAACTGACCAAAAATACGATTCGCTATGTCTCTATGAACTGTAAAAACAGCACTATTAAGGCCGGGCTGAATCATAATCTCTTTTAGTGGATCTAGATATTTAGTTCCAGTTATATTATGGCCTGTATCTATACCAAAATATTCAGACATGAAGATCTCACCATCAGCGGCAACTGAATTGGTTATAATTCCAGACTCATTGTAACCAGACTGGTACGTGTTAAGTATTTGTCCAAGAAGATAAGCAGACACCAACTTATTACCTGAATCTGAATCTCCTTGTAATGCATACTTAGTAAAATCCTCTAATGTTGCTAATTCTCCTCCAACATACAAAGAGAATTTATCTGGGTTTTCAGAAGGTTTAAACCCAGAAACACGATCCGCTTCACATATATAGATATATATTCCCTCTATAACATAATCAGCTCGTTCAAAGACAGCTTCCGGCGTATAGACAAATATACCTCTAATGCTTTTATTATTTATTATCATACTAATGCAAATGTAATATCTTTAATAACGTTCGGAATTTCAACCTCATAGTACTTAGGAAGACCTGTTACTTGATCTAATTTCTTCTTCAAAACCCAAGTATCAACGGGTTGGCCTGCTGGTGCGTAGCTTTGGGCCGTATAACTCATACGCTCTATAGACACAGTACTAAGAATAGATTCGTGCCACACATCATCCCACATTGCACTAACAGATACAATCTTCTCAAAATCACCATCTACTGGTCTAAATTTAATAGAAGCAGGAGATGGAGTTTCGTCCGCTATATCAGAGACATTTACTTTTCTTTCAACGTAGTCCACAATAAATCCAGGATATTCTGAGATTAAGAGTGAATGCTGAAGGCGCCTTGCATATACCTCATACACTATTGATGCAGGGATATCCATAGTATCACTAATAATGATTGTACTTTCGCCAGCTAAATAATATTTAGACTCAGGGAGATCAACGCTCCCCAAGAAAGTCCCATTGATGTAGTAATTTTTAACTACTCTGCTAACTGTGGTCGTAAAACCAGTCTGTAAGTCTTTATAGTATGTATAGTCCCCACCTAAACTAAAACTAGAGGCTGATAAGTCTGTCCTATTCCCTGTTTCTTCATTTATTACTATTCCCTTAACCTGACAATCAGTTGGTACAAAATTCATAGTAATGGAATTAGATGAATCAACATTATTTATCAGATCATACAGGTCTATCCACACTTCTTGCTCACGATTATTATATCGAAAAGCTTGATACTCTTTCTCTTTAAGAAGGCCTTCTACAATATTTCCTAAGTTATCTTTAAACTTAACTAAAGAATTCTCTTGTAAAACTCCACAGCTTAAGTAAGAAATATTAAACTTCTTATAACTACCTCTCTCAACATCACTAGAAACAATTACATTAGAGGGTTGTATACTACCAACAACATTCATACCCGTTCCGGATGTTCTTAGAGATATAATTTTTGCACCAAAACACTCCTGTCGGGAGGGCATTATATCAGATTTCATCCAGAGTGATGGATTCCAGAGAGGATAGTTTCCACGATTTTTAGGAACTAGTGATACATACTCTACTCCCTTACATACAGCTTTCTCTCCACGATCGTAAATTGCATTTCTATCCCAGTCTTGGTTTGTGTTAGCTAGGAAAATTGCTTTATCTAGGAGTGGATGATTGTATATTTTTTTATTACCAACTAACGTACCAGATGCTTTATCCATATATTGATCCAACACAGAATCATATTCAACAACTTTCGTAGTAGTTTCGATAAAAGCTTTATCATCGTTTCTCAAAAGATATTCATGAAGATTTCTGTGTGGATTTTTAACACCTTCCCATGAAAGAAAAGACAAATTAATGTTAGAAACGCTACTCTGCCCAGAGGTTCCTGTTGATATAACAAACCAAACTAGATCAGTACATGTAATTTCATCACCATCCATACTCACCTTTATCTTAGGGAGAAGCGTAACAATAGCATCTAAACCATCGACAGGTGCTGACCTTCTATCACTAGAATCATCAATTGAGCTATTATTAACAAATCGTTCGTACTCGCTGTATTTAATTTCACCCGTATCTGGATCTATGTAATCTGTTCTTTGCATAATATCAGTCGTATCCCAAAGTTCAGCTATAGAATACTTAGGTGGAATACGTACGATAAGCAATTTTTGCCTACCAACAGAAAGCGTTCCAAAATACTCGATTGAATCCGACCCTACTCTAGTTTCTTCACCAGCAATGGTCGGAAATAAAGCCTTCCTTAATGTCTCTATGTCAGACATTGATGTCCCTATGTTATTTTTTACTGCAAAAGGAAGAAGCGATAGGACATCGGTATCGTCATATTTATACTTATTAACCAAAAACTCCCAACCATACTCATTTATGTCAGAAAGTCCTAAAAGAGATTCATCGCTTCCATAGTACATGGTAATATCTGGCTGCGATTCACCTTTTAAAACAATCTTATTAATAGTAGTAAAATATGGTAGTGGATCAAGCTCTGTGGTTCTATCTAGATAATTATCATATTCTATTCTCATTCTTCTTCTCTTGCTTCATAATATTGATAATATGCTTTTCCATGATTTAGAGAAGCGGTAGTGTTATCTACCACACTAATAGAAAGTGAGGAGATTGTAATATCCAAGGACTCAAAGTAGAGAAGAGTAGCTAAAAACTTCTCCAAGTAAGTACAGAACAAGTCACGATCAAGAGACTCTGGAATAGTATTAATGGAAATAGAAATATTCTTTGCTGTATAAGTTATATCAGCATCTACTAGAGAATAATCTATTATGTAGTCAAAAACTTTATAAGTTCCTTTTACATTATAAAACAGTGCAGTTAGGTAAGTAATCTTATTTTTTCTCACTACAAGGTCCGTTTCTCCTAAAGTAACATAATCAATAAATCTTTGAACATAATCGTTTCTGAGAGAATATTTATAATCCTCCATTGAGTCCTTATCGTCTTCCCCAGTATAAGCTAAACTGTAAGCTCTTACTATGTTATATAGTTGGTTTATAATGGGGATTGCCCGTAAATTTTCTTTAATAAATAGTCTCATATACTACTTGCCCCCCCCCCCATAGAATTAACTGAGGTAGTTATACTGTACTTAATTTCATAGTACGCATTAACATTGTATTTTTCAGCAATATAGTCGGCGGTAACTGAACGACCTCCATCTGTGTAGGTCACATTTAAAGAGGATATTCGTTTTACGTTAGATATCTTACTAATTACTGCCTCTATATCTTTTTTGGTAGAGTCATCAAAAACTACGCCAAACTTTTTCTCATAGCCCGATACAAGAATATCTTGTCCAACTAATTGATCCCAATCTTCAGTAGATCCCTTGAAAAGATCTAAAGCAATATCAAACGTTGCCACAAATTTATGACCAGGTTCCACATTAATGACAGAGGTAATAACATAATAGGCACGCTTTTCTTTCTTAAATTTCTCAATCTCTTCTTCTGTCAAGAGTACGTTCTCTTGCTTTGGGATATAATAAAGATTGATCGTACTGTATCTAGCGGAGCTTGTATTAGCATTGAAAATATACGAAGTACCTCCACTCTTAACTACACTAGGATATGTTTCCTCTAGAACAGTACCAATATCTGAATTACTACGAAGAATAGAATTAACGTAACGGTCTCGGTTTGCTTTATAATGGATTGTATTGAGATCGTCTCTTGGGACTGCATCAATATAACAAAGTCCTTCCACATTATCATACTCTACTAAAGAATTCTGTACAAGGAAAGGATTTGTATACACATTCCCCTCTTCATCCTGTATATCAGAAAAGTGAAGTAACTCAGCACCCTTAAGAGATATTCTCCTAAGTTCTGACTCATTGTAATCGTCTAACTCAGAGTATCCATAGTATTGGGCCGTTATCTTTGCACTACTGGTTATTCCTTCTACCTCCTGTGAATCACGCCCAATCACATCTTTATAAAAGTTTGCTACATACAAACGTGAACCAAAGGAAGGAATAGTAAGGTCGAAGATTTTATGCTCCAAAATATGTTCAGCAAAAATACGAGTTTTAGGCTGTATGCTCATATCAGATACCTGACCTGTCTGCTCGTCTATGGCACCTACCTGGATAAAGACATCATCACTTAAATTTTCAGCAGTACAGTCTACATAGTAGTCGTTTGCCGTGCTAATCACTTTATCTATTTGTAGGTTATTTTCCTCACCCATTCGTTTTGGAGCAATGAAACCAATAATAATCTGAATACCATCAACCGTATCATCTATATCAGTCTCGGGATCATCTTCCTCTAAGACAGGATAAAACGTAGCTGAAGAATACTCCCAAGAACCAGTAAAACGATGGTCCATAATAAGCTCATCGATGGTGGCATGTTTTATCTCATCATCATCAAATTCATAAGTTTCGTCATCATCCGGAGTAACTGGATCTACCGTCCCCGTTGGGTTAGTGACGTCCATAATATTACTAGAGGGGATAATCTTTATTACATTCTCATCTTCAGTGGGATCATCACCCTCTGATGAGTCAGAACCAGCTGAAGATCCTGCTGCATTACTTCCCCTAACTACATTACCGTTCTGATCTACTACTTTATAGTATCCCAAATAGTGAATCCTAAAATTAGAAGATTCAATAATGGGGTCATACGGATTTAACGTTAGATACTTGGTGGGTTTTATTTTCATTATCACTCTTGGACATGCTCCTCGATATACCGAATACATCATATCGACACAATGCTGAATCTTCGAATTAACTAAGGATGCTTTCTCCAAAGAGGACTCTGCCATATAAGAAGCATTCTCTACTTCGCTAATCCAAGAAGCATTGGCCAAAAGTTGTATGAGGATATCTGCACTTTCTCCAGCATACCCAAGGTTCTTAACAACACCTTTATATCTATCTATATAGTCTTGTACACTTTTCATGTTTTAATTATTATATAAATTGACTGTAGTTTCATCAGAATAGTCACCAACATTGATAACCACGCTGACACGCTCAGAATCAATCAAGTCGATGGAGGAAACTTCTATATCAATTTTTTGATTCGAGAATCTCTCCTTAAGTCTGTCCACTAGAGTTCTTACTCTGTACCTAACTTCATCAATAATTTCATCTTTCTTCGTATCGGTTAGGATAAAATCAAATCCGACTTTTGGGAGACCGGGAATATCTCCAGGCCATATTTTCAGATTTAACTTAAATAGGTCGAGGATATATTTCTCAACCTGGGTTGTACTTTTCCCAGTACTAAGTAGGTATTTCGTCATATTAATTGCGTAAATGTAGCTGTCCCTGTATATGCGGCATGAGCACCAGCCGCTGTAGGGGTACATAATTTTAGACCAGCAATAATTTGAGCACAAATAGCTTCAATTGCTGAGTCTCTATCAGTTGCCATTGAAGGTGATAGTGAAATAGTAGGTATAACGAAAGCAGGACTTAATGAAAAACCTGCAGGAAACTCAACAATCCAGGTAGAAGCTGCTGCATTAAGTGCAGCACTTAAAGCTGCTAGAGCTGATGTACAATCAGTTGCTCCACTTGGACTAAGAGATCCTGAAGTTTTGATTTTGCAATCTAATACTACCTGTGGATCAGGGGTACCTGAGGGATTAACACCTGCCCAAGCATATATAGCCTGAGCTGCCTCTTCAACATGATTACAGATCCCTTTATAAAATTTATTATTAGCTTCAGCTGGATCTGTACATTGGTCAGTCTCACTAATTATAGACTGAGCCATACCTTTTGGGGTCATTGCCATATCTTAAGTTCCTGAAATTACATGCCCAATATGAGGAGCTCCCGTTAAGCAGCAGGCAGGAAGAGCACAAAATCCGCCCTGAGACGTCGGTGCTGCTGTTCCTTTCACTGTGAGTTGACCACCTGTTATAGTTACGTCTGGACTGGTTAATTTAGCAGACCCACTAACGGTCACATCTGCACTACCGCCGACTTCAATTTTAGCGTCTGCTCCTATCTTTACGGTTAATCCACCATCTATTTCAACTTTATGGTCACCTGTTATGTGCATGTGACCATTTCCTTCCATTTCAATATCAATGTTACCCTCCTTGTCTATTTTTACCCAGGAGGTACAACTCGGAGTTTTGTCAGCCCCTGACTGATCATCATACCATTCTCCCGCTACTGTATCTGGAAAGCTCTTAGCATCAACACTATTATTAGCATCAGGAGGGATAATGCCGATCTGAATAAAATCCTCTTTCATCCAAATCTTCTTACCCCTTGCCCGAATACCAATAAAGTCATTTTCTTTGAGCTTTTCGTATAAGTAATAGGAATGGTATATTGGATCAAACTCCCTTAGAAAAACAACATCACCAACACGGGGTTCATCAACCTCTCCACGAAACGGAAACGCTTTTAAACGTTCTTGTTCACCTGGGATGTCTACTTCGACCGTATATAAATCTGGATCGAGAACTTTTGCTATTACTCCAAAATATGTTTCCATTCTTTATTAAACCGAAACCTCTTCCATCGGATCAGTATCCTTACCGAAAGCAATAGAACCGTCTTCCTCGAGGGCGAGAATTCTAGATACAAAACCAAACTTTGCTCCATGTTCATCAAACACCTCTGATGAATCTGTAGCTATAAAAAGTTCATTTGATCTAACTAGGTAATACTTCCACGGCCAAGATAATTGTTCCTGAATGATAGGTTCTCTCTGGTACCAGAGAACATCTCCTATCTTATAGTTCGGAAGAGAATCATTCATTATACGTAATTCTTGAAAATATGTTGACCTTAAATAATCACTATTATATGACATGTTATAATCCATCTGATAATAATCTTTGTGCATATAATAGTATTTATCATATTTTTTAATAACTCTGAAATTAACGGACTCATACTTAGTATAGTCCTTAATAGCTACTTCTGGTTTAGTATCTTCCCACACATTAATGGGAAGTCTATAGATATACGGTTGATGGGGGCGTGCATAATCATTATCCTGAGTTGCTTCAGCGGTGTCACCACGAAACTCGATATGACCATCAGGTTTACCCCAACTGCTCTTATTACCCATAGTATCTTTAATTAAAAGACCTTCCCAACCAAAGGAGAATACACTATCCTTCTTATAGGCAAAACACAATTTAGTACAAAGACTGTGATTAGTTTCGTGATCTTGCCAGTAGAAAGATGGATCTGGGTTTAAATCAGGTTCACACCCATCTCTAATATCTACTTTTCCAGGATACAGAGCCTTAATAGTATCCTTAATCGGTTTCTCCCAGATCACTGTTTGGTTTTTCTGAGCAAAATCAAGTAAAGATATACATTTAAATTCTAGAGTTACAAAATTCTTATGATGAATAACATTAGTTACTGAAACTGGAATTTCATATGAAAATCCACCCGTCACTTGCGAGATGGACAGGTTCCCAGTCTTCTGATTTTGTAGAAGATCAAGGGAAGGTCCTGTACCATCTATCTGCAAGTCGATTTGCCCATCTGCTAAGTAACCGCCGAGTTCTTCGTATATGTGAAGACTAGTAAAACGGTAACCACTGGCAAACCACGGTTGAAAGTTGACATGTATTCCATTAGATAGTGTTATACCATCTGTTTGAATACTAGCCATATCTTTGAATTTCTGCTATTATATTATCTACTACATCTTTTGGTAGGATAGATAAAACGGCTCCTTTTTTGAGGCCAGATAAACCAACCCCACAAGTTAGCAGGAATAATCCAGTATAATTTTCAGAACCATATATATCTTTAGCAATTAGGTCCGGCCTATATTCATAGGTTCTAATTTCATAGGGAACTCTCTCTTTATATTTGTCACGAAGCATATCCACGATTTGTGCATTATATAGGTCGAAGCCCTCTATGTAATTTCCTAGTTCCAAAGAATATGTGCTTATATTTTTCTTTTTCTTATACATCTCTCTTTACATTTTATCTATACCTAAATCATTATTAATACTTTTAAGAGCAGACAAGCTTCCAGCCACTTCCTTCTCAAATTTCTGACGATACTGCAACGAAGCATTACCATATGCAAACCTCTTAAGACGCTCCGCCGAAGATTTAGAAGCAGGAGCTAGAAGTAAAGTGACTTCACAACAGAGAGGCTCTAACTGCGTGGTATCTCCAACATTCGGATTCTTGGCTAGAGCCTTTGAATACTGAAGCTGAGCACCTTTAATTACAAGACCCTCTACTGCAAAATATGGACCTACTAATAGCTTAAGAGTACCCCACTGACATTGGTCAATGTCTCTGATTTCTGACATATAACCACCAGGGGCTATCTGCCAGTTTGCAAACTGTTTACCAACATCACCTATTTCAGTAACAGGCTTGAAATCGCCCATAACATACCACATAAACTTATCTACTTGCTCTTTTACGGTCTTGTAAGATCCATTCTCATCATACCCAGAGAATACATTAAACTTCATGGATAGATTTCCAAAATCGATTCCAGTACCTCCATAGTACGAAAACATAGTTCCTTGAACTATAAGTTTACGTGACATAACAGATTGAAGTCGTTGTGTAGCCGTTAAACCATCGTTTGCATCTTTTCCGGTAATATAGTCTGCTATTTTCTGTATTCCTTTTGCACCAGTCTTTACAAACTCATACTCAGACTTAGATGCAAGATCATTTGCAAGACCAGCAGCCTTCTGTGCTATCTTTTCTATGTCGTTTCCAACAGCTCCAACATATGGAGCAAGAGGTTGTACAAAACTAGTCCATGCCTGTCCTATTGCATCACCACCGAACTCAGAAAAAGTATTATTGATAGATACTGTAAAATCTTCTGCAATTACTGATTTACAGATTGGATCCTCGCCATAAAACCCATCATCATCTAGTTTTTTACCAGACCAAGCCTTACTATACTTAGGTGGCGGGCCGGGCTCAGTACTAGCGTGAAGGGAAACTAAGGTCATCTTATTAGTCAATTGCTCATCATAATAAAATGCCTTAGTCTTATCTGATATATTTATTGTTTTACTAATCATGATTGATATGAGAATTGACGTCGTGGTAATGTGCCACTAGGTTGTGGTTTACGTGAAATAGCACCAGTCAATGTTGCATTAACTATGTCTCCATAAGCCTGTGCATCAGTCTTAATAGAAAGCTCGAGAAGGTCATTAGTTCTGCGTTGTTCAGCGAGCATAATAGTAGTATAGTCAGTAGGTTCTTTAACACGGCTACTTCCCATCTTATTAGAACCTAGTTCATTCCTACGTTCATCTTCCATAGAATCTATGACAGGTCTCCACTTAGGATCGTGAGCCATAAATTTAGGAACAACATATTCACCACTGTGGAAAACCTTTTCAAAACTAGTAGTAGTCTCTTTCTCGCTAAAAGCCTCTTGATTAGCAGGACCTTCTCCAGTCCAACCACCCTCTGCAAACTTAGATTCTACAAGTACTTGTCCAGATTTATTAACTGGTGGTTTATCTCCTCTCTTTTCAGCAATCTCTTTTGCTCTCTTATTAAACCAAGGAGAAGTTATTACCCATCTTTTACTACCCGGATATCTAACACCTATGACATTTTGTTTGCCATCTGCATGATTCCAGACAAGACGTTCCATACCGTTCTCTGCAACATATACGTTTCCATACCCATCCTTAGGATTAAAATCAAATATGTTCTTTAAGAAACTTCTAATTTGGTCACCTACGTCAGAATCCTGGCCAGCCACTTTATATTTATACCCAGCTTTAGACTCTAGCCCATCGTTTCCGAAAGTCTTAAAGTTGTTCTTTATTTTCTTTACCTCCTTAGCAAAATCTTCTTTCTTCTCACCAAGCGCATCATAAATACTGTCATTACTCATACCTATTCTGGCTATAAGATCACGTTTATTGACTTTATGATTTTTACAATATTCATCAATTAATTCCCTAGCTTTCTTTTTCTCTCCTCTAGCAATAGCTAATGAGACAGAATTAATCAATGTAGTGAGAGCTACACCAGAAGACATTCTATCAAGTCTCTTATTCATAGTCTTGTTAAATGCTTCTAGCTCTTTTGCTAGATCATTCTCAGCTTTCTTCCTAAGCTTGGAATATTTTTCTCGGATTTTATCTAATTCAGATTCAGAACTTCCTAAAGCACGAGCATTAAACAGCTCGGTTTTCATTTTCGAGTCTATCGCAGAAATTCTGTTAGCACCACGTTTATTTATCTCCAGCTGCTTACTCAAAAGAGCTTCAGTCGTATCATTCTCTGTTTTTGCTTGACCATACTTAGATGCAGAGATAACTCCTTTATCTATACGAGAAGATCCAATAATAGATTCAGCATTAGATTGCCTATCATTAAGTTTACTAACGACAGAATTAATCTGTCTAGTGAGATCTTCTTTTTCCTTTCCGCTAGCTTTACCTAGTTTAGCTTCAAGCTGTTCTTTCTTCTCTAGAAGATCAACAACCTCTTGTCCATACGTTTGTATAGCTTGCTGATATTTTCTATTTTCATTTCTAGAATAACCAGCCATAGAAGTATCTCTTTCCGCAGAACCAAAACCTTCTAAGCGTTTTTGAGTTGCTGTTCTATCTATTCTTCCAAAGTAGTCTCTAGTATATCCAAAATATTTATCAAATTTCTCCGATCCATATTTTTTCTCAAGAGCTTCTAAATTTGTTGCTCTAAAGTAGGTAAGCTTATTTTGCATTTCCTCTACGAATGACTTCTGCATATCATTAGACATCCCAGCAAACATTTTATAAAAATCTTCAAACGTCTTTTGCTGAACAAATCTTTCTCTGAAATCTTTTGGCCACTTAGAGTACCATAAATTTCTAGCAGTTATGAAAGTGTTTTTCTCATTCGAATCAAGAGAACCAAAATTCTGTTTAAAATCTTCATAGTTCTCACCCCAAGTTTCTTTAAATCCTTTAGCTTGATACCACTTAACTATCTGCTCGTTTTCTTTCATTGTACGGAGCTTTTTAGTTATCTCTTCTGGACTCTGAGTATCTACCAGTTTGGCATTAGAAAGAGCATCCGCTCCTGTCTGCCAGGCATCACCAAATCCACCTTGTGGACTATATTCGCTGTTTGGTACAAAGAAGCTGCCATTATCTATTAAACCTTGGGTTTCAGGGGTCTCGGTTTGTGTTGCAGCAACAGCAGTTACACGACCACCGCCTCTCCAAAGAAGCTCTACTACATCTTTAGCAAGTCTTGAATACCCATCTCCAGTAGGATGTATACCTTCTTTATCAAAAGTAACATATCTAGGACTACTAGGCTCTAGGTCAATAAGACCAAATCCACCAGCAGCACAGGCAGAGCGAACGGCTCTAGCTACTTTGCTAGCAGCACCCTTAGTATTAAACTTACCAGGTTGATTTGTAATTGGTGCAATGAAGAAAACTTTAGCTCCACCAGTTGCAGCTACTTTACCACAATCTAAAAGAAGATTAGTAATAACCTGTTCATCTTGCGAGGCATTATTAAGACCAGCATGAATAACAATAACCGATGCATCATCACCCATTGCATTTTGCACTTGTCCAGTAATAGCTTGAATAGTAGCCCCTGATACACAGTAACAAAGCCTCTTGTCATTCTTTCCTGTCCAACTGGTAGCCTTACCCTTAGCACCTTTCGCCTTCAATTCTCTGATAAAATGAGGAGCTATACCGACAGCATATGAATCACCAACTAAGGCAACAAACCCCTTAGGAACATCAAATGCTTCACCTTTACCGGTATATCTAGTCTCTATATCTCCAGGAACACCGGGCTCTTGTCCAACAACCACACTACCAGTAGCAGAAACATTCCTACTTGTAGATAATATGCTCTGAACTGAAATAGGATTAGTAGCCGGAGTATACGTATAAGAAAACTCACTAGTTACTTCAGGAACGACAGAACCTCTAGTAAAGTTAGGTGCAATTTGGCCAACCTGACCTGCAAAACCACTCTTTGGGAATGAGGAACCTAAGTATTTACTAATACCACCTTCTTGTCCACTGGCCTCAGTCCAAACAGCCATGACGCCGTTTGCATTTGCTCCACGATTATCATGTTCCTGTTGAATTCTGGCTGGACTCCAACGAGCCTGTCTAGCAGTTCTTGGGTCATAGTTATAACCAGCATATCGCTCATAATATGCCCACGCATCAGATGCATCATAAGGAGTTTTGGCCTTGCTTAGACGATCTCGTACATTAGCCATCTGCTTTTCCATCCCCTTGGGGGGATTATTTAAAAGCGACCAAAGATAATCAAGCTGAAGATTCATATCATTCCATGGACGTCCCTGTTGTTTAGCAAAAGCATGAAGCTTTTCCCAAAGAGGACCATTCCATGCAGCTAAGCCGCCGGCCCTCAAACCATTAGTATCTATAGCGTTACTGCTTGGATTAAGTCCGGATTCAGCCATCAAATTACCTACAATACCGGCAGCTTGATGTGGTTGAAGACCTCTCTTAACAAGGTCATTCATTATATAAACGGCATTTTTCTTAGATTCAGCTTTTGTGATCTTCTTAGTGCTCCCAGTTATACCAAGAGCTTGACCAACCCCTGACATAAGATCACCGGCAAAATTCACTACTCCATTAATAGCACCAAGAGTATTGTTTTCAATTACAACCTTTCTTCTAGACCATGCATCATTATTTAACCTATCATCATAGGATCTTTCTATATTGTCAAGGCGACGATATTCAGATAATTGACTTTCAACGTCAGTTACATTTTGATTCTGCCAATAGCCCGAATCTTTGCCTCGTAAATTCCAAGCCCTATTAACTGCAGTCTTACCACCAGCTCTATTAACTATGTGATTCTGAATGTTACCGAGAATAATTTCACGATTGCCTTTTCCTTCAGGATCAAATTGCTTAACTAACTGATCAACAGCCTCTGGCTTAACTCTATAGTAGTAGACTTCTCTAGTCGGCTTGCCATTAACTGTAGCAGCTGGACGTGGATCAGAAGCAGGAACAAGTTCGAGATGGTTATCATCCTCAGCAAATCCTGCGCCAAGTTCAGCAATACCGGTACCTATAGCTTTTCCTAGCCAACCTTTGGCTACACCCTTTGCAGCATTCTTCCAAGAAAAACCGTTCTTGACTACACCAGCAGCCATACGGCTAGCACCAAATCCAGCCTGACCAGCCTTAACAGCTTTTGCTACTTGAGCACCCTTACTGAAAAGACCAACACCGCCAGTACCTATAGTAGTTCCAACCAACTCAGCGGCACCAACACCGTAGCCAATAGCATCAGCAGCTGTACCCCAACCAGTGTCGTTCATCATATACTGGTGCTGGAGAGCATTCAAGTTTCCGTCATTCTCTACTCTGACGTACTTCATTGGTACTCTCTCAAGACCATTAGTTGCACCACGAGGGAACATCTTTCTCACGAATTCTTCATCGAGATAGACATACCCTTGTCTATTAGCAGCATCCTGAAGTCTTTGGAGACCAGTATAAACCCTACTTACATCGATAGCTCCATAATTCTTAGCGTCTTGATATGAACCTAGAATATCACGACCCTGGGAAATAGTACTACCGGCAGAACCAGTTAATTTTCCACTTTCATCAAGCGCATTATTGAGGAGTGCATATTTTTTCTGCTCAAGGGCATATTCACCACGCATGGTATTATTCCCAACAGAATCAAACATGTTTAGCTTCTCACGTCGACGGGCTTGATCGCTACTCTGGTTTGCCTGAGCCTCAACAGCCTTATCTACGCCTCTACCAACACCAGCCTTAGGGTCGACTAATGCAGTTAAGATATCACCTAAGTAAGTCGTAACCCCAGAGAACGCCTTCGTGAAAACACTCCCTAAGCCAGAAAGCATTCTTCCAAGGAAATCTGATCCAAATGAATTTCCGTCAAACTTTAAATCTGGAAATTTTATGGATTTCATAGCCATACCACGAAGAGCCATCTGCTTTTCCAGATATAGCCTCATGTGATCGCCAAACTCCTTGAAGACATCTTTTAGGACACCTAAGAGAGTTGTCTTAGGATCTCTAGGATTACCTCCCAAGAAACGAATTAAGTCTCCGCGAAAACCACCACCGTTTGCAACAAGACGTTTGCCTTCCTGTCCAATTCCAAAATAGCTAATACCATCCTTAACAAACTTAACTATGTTACCGCCTATCTTGATTATTTTATCCCAGTTTTTGGCAAGAAACTTGATTGCAAACAGGGTCATCAGTATTTTTAACTGACTCCCCACAGTCTGGCCAAACCTCTGAGGATTGAATGCATCCATTACATTCTTTCCCGTAGCTTCCATCTTTCGGAGCATCTTATTAGCGCTTCGGGTTAATGACCATTCACGCTTTTCATACTCCTTTGACCTCTTCTGGTTTGCTTCTTTCTGCTGGGCAAATAGATTTCCAAGCCAAGTCTTAAACCTAGCCTGACTTTGTGCTTCTGTATTAGCAGCTGCTGGTTGCTGGAATTGTACTGGTCGTCCTTGTAAGGGACCTGCCCCATTGCTTATATTATTTGTAGTAGTATTATTGTATGTATTATTTACCGTGATTTTATTTGGCTGGATTTGTACATTATGTCCGTGGGTCACGGTTGTCCCAGGTTTCATACCGAACTTTTGCAGAGTCTCAGCCGTGGAAGGACCTACTACCTGTGGTTGAGCAGCTATACCTCCCCCTACACCTCCTGCAGCCGCCATAGCACCAGCCTGGCCTAAGGTTTCAGTCATCTGATCTTGACTACCCGCGTCTTGTTTCTCTAGAGCAAGATTATTTTGTTGCTCCGACATAATAGTCTGGAGTTGTGACTTAGCCTCTTCATATTGCTGCATCTCTTTGCCCTTCTCTGTCTGTTTTTCGGCAAGTTTAGCAGCTTTCTTATTAATATCGTCTGTCTTGGCAGCCATAAATTTTACTTAGTTAGTGTGAAAGACTCGGCGGGACCATTGTTGTCATCATAACCGAAAACAGAGTTATCTCCAGGATCATCACCGAGTACTTTTGTCTTATTAACACCCTTCACTGCTTCTCCCTTACCACTAAAATCGATGGTTGGGAAATCAGGATCGACACCTTTACTGGACTCAAGGAATTTATCATAAATCTCCCTAAGTTTAAAAAGTGTCTTCAGGGTATACTTCTCTATGTTATCTACCTTCAGGAATTTATTTAAATAAAATTTTAGATCCATCAATTGGGCAATTGATATAGAGGTCTCGAAAGAAATCGACAATGAGAGAATCCACGCTCACTGCCACACTCCTCCTTTCTTCGCCTGGTTCCAGGTCTTTGTTACATTCGGGACAATAAACTGTAATTGGATCTACTCTGTCAAAATAAAGTTCTCGTAAGGCCATGAGAAGAGAGATATCCGAATGAGTTGCCTCTAGGATATCGTGCTCTATTTGGTTCTTGGCATAATCCCAGTCCTTAATGAGAGAAATAGTCTTGATCATTTTCAAATCATGCACCTTTCGAATTCTGAGGTAGAGTTGGAATACTTTAATAAAGTCATTCCATGTGGGAACAATCGTTTCGTACGTATGTCCCCCTAAGTTTATCTTGGCCCCTTCCATAATCTTGGGGTCAATCTGTTTGAAGTGAATATCACGCTCAAAGGAAATAGTCTTCTTAATTGGTTTTCCACAATAAGGACATTTAATCTCTACTTGATAAGAGAGGTCCTCAGAAACCGTAATTAGTTTCTTATAGAAAATCAAGAAATCAATGTCCATAACGTAGAGATCAACCACCTTCGGGTCGTCTTGTTTGAGCATTTCCACGTCGAAAAAATAACGGCCAAGCGGATCATCCTCAGGCAAGTTAGTCGTATAGTCGACTATGTCTTGAAATACCATAGGGTTGACATTAATGCTGGGAAAGCCATATCCATAGCCCCCGCTCGGTAAAAGTGATACATCTATGTTCATTTTATTTTTGGGTTAAAAAGGAAACCGCCCTAGTTTGTCACTAAAGGTGGTTCCTTTATTTGTTATTATTGTGTTTCTGAAAATTTCTTTGTTTCGGTTCCCATGATCCAAATGAAATGGTTTAGGATATTTTCCTGAGTCATGGGATTTTGTTACCTGTTTATTCATAAAATTAATGCCCATAGCTTCATAAGCTATCTTCTCAGACCACTTATGTAGTTTAGGAAATTCCAGGCATAACCTAATAAACACAAAATTATGAATAAACAATATAACTTTATTATTTCTTTTTTGATAAAATTTCAAATCCTTGATCTCTTTTGTATTTCCCTTTAGAGATTTTTGTATTTATTTGAACGCCTTTTATATTGAACCACTCTTGTAAGTCAGTAGCAACGGGCGTCTTCTTATAACCCACGTCTTGGTAGATATCTAATAACATCTGTTTAATGTCTACAAGTGAGTACCTATTTCCGGGTATAAATATACTATATACTCTCTCTAAAAGTATAGTGTTGTCAAAAGTCAAGATACCTAGCTCTTTATTCAATAGCGATGTATTATAGGCCAAGGCTTTTATTCTTTCAGATCCAAGGACTGTAAAATATTCTTGAAAATGTTTCTCTGATACCTGAGCCATAATTGCTGAAGACAGTCTCCCCTGAAAGTCTAAGTCACAAAGATACTTAAGCTTATCATATAGTTTGGGCAGCGACTGATATTCGACCAAAAATTCTCTAACTTCTTGGTTCTCTCCTCCTAAACCAAGAGAACTATCCAAGTTACTGAATATGTGAAACCGGTCTTTATAATCCACTTGCTGTATCTCAAAAGCCCTGAGCTCAGATACACGAACAAGATTATTGAAAACTGGGACTATGTTATTTATAACCTTTACTTCCCCAGTAGTAGAGTCCACGGTTTCTTCCTGGACAGACTTAAGTGATAGATAATCTTCACTATAATTATTTACTTCTATAAGTGTAGCAAACCTCTTTATTAGGTCGTTCAAAGCATGAGAAGTATCTCTCTTAGTATTCTCAAAAATGTCAATACAATTTTGAGTAGCTGTCTCTTTGGCTTTAATTATTTTATCAAAATCTTCCTTCTCAACTCTCTTCTTAGTTGCTAATGGTTTATAATAAAATTCAGCTTCATTTTTCCAAGGATTCTCTGTTAACCTCTGTCTCCCCAAGATTTGAGGGAGATCCAAGCTTATATCTACAGCTAATGTTTCTATATTAGCATCAGATATAACAAACGTCCTGGCAGTAGTTGAATAAAAATCAGCGCCGAGGTAGACTGTACGAGTACAGAAGGTAAACATCTTATGCTGTTCGCCTTTCAAAGGGACACGACCAATTAGGAAAGCTTGACCAAGTTTATTTTTAATTTTATTAAAATTGTCATAAGTGTTGCTACAGAGAATATTTACTTCGTCAGCTTTCAGCCCAAACTTTTTAACAATACTGATAATATTATTAACCGAATTAACATAAATAACAGCCTCTTTAGATTCTACTGCTACTGGTTGATTATTTTTCCTAACATACTTGACATCAAATTTACCCTCTTTGTAAGGAATTATTATATTTTTGGCAGCTTCAGTAACAGATCTAGTATACCTAACTTTCAGGTTTGGTCTAGATACTCGATCTAGTTGGGCTGTTTCCCAATCCAGTTCATAATAAGGTAGGTTTTTAAACTCTGGAATCATTTCAAGATAAGATTCCATCATAGGTGTTGCTGATACATAACAAACTTGTTCGATATTCTCTAGGTATGTCAAGAATTTGATCTCAGTAGAAGGTTTAAATCGAGAATCTACAAAAATACTTTGGAATTCATCTACTATCACCTGAAACTCAAAAAGATATCCCAAAGATTGGAGAATGTCCTTTACTATTCCAAAAGAATCATAAGTAACGAGAATCTTGCTTGGTTTTTTCTCAATCTTACGAGAAATAATGTATCCACGAAGGGCTTCCTTCAATTTCTGATAGAAATTTTTATCTACAGTCTCTGTTTTAGTAGGCAATAAAACCTCTGAAATAGAAGATTCTTCTTCGGAACTCAATTTCTTTTTTCTAGAAAGATCTTTATCCGGAGAAAATTTATCCTCCTGATTATTCATAACCAAGAAAACATCTTCTTCGTGCTGATCCCGTTTGTTTTGGAGCAAGATCCGTCTAGGAGAACAAAGAATAACACTCTCTTCATTAACTAAACACCATTCCGTAAAACCGCATCCTGGAATTTGTTTGTTTACTATGTGTGGATATTTAGCTAATTTAAAGTCTTGCCATTGACTAATATACCGTATTCCTTTTGGTACAACTAACTTTTCTTTTTCCATAATCGAATTTAATTTATATTGTTTGGAACTGGGTGAACCATTTTCCAAGGCCAAGGTTCACCCGAGCCATGAAATATTATCTTAGATAAAACCACTACAAGTTCAATAATATAATATTTATTCAAATTTTAGTGCATAACTTTTCCATAATTACTTTTAGAGATCAGTCTGAGTAAAGAACCGAAGAGCGAAGCGACCGAGACCGAGCCAGGGCTTGTTTCCCTTGGCGTAGGTCGAGAGGTTCCGTGTTATAACACGGCCACGCCAGAATTTTACTGCATAATTTAGTGTCCATAGATCTATAACTGCTTTCACAAGTGGTTATAGACGTTAGGATTTTATCCAGACACCCCTTATTCGTTATGGAAAAATTATATTCTATTTGATTCAAAAATAAACGGACATAAAATTCAATCATATCCATTCCTATCATCTTTTTCTCATTAATAGGATTTTCCTTTTTTCCTGTCCGCATTTTCTTTGTTTCGGTTCCCATGATCCAAACGAATGGTTTCAGGCTATTCTCCTGAGTCATGGGATTTTATTTTTTCTATTCAATTGTTATTGTTATTACTTCACCTCTTTTATTTGCTTCTTGGAGTTTGGCGTATAACTTCTTGAATGTAACTGTACTGTTTAAGACCTTTCCTACCTGTGTGTTTTGCCCTACTATCAGGCAGCCGCTGGAGTTTTCTGCCGTGTTTCCAATATGTATGAGAACACCACTATATCCAGGAACATCAAGCAGTCGAGGAAGTTTTCCGCCAATATACTTATAAGCATTATATTTACTAAACTTAGGACTTACCACGTTGAGTGTGATCTTATAAGTCCCGGCCGGGATAGCAGTTTCATTAGGAACTTTGATCTTCTTAATCTCTTCAAGGGGCATATCCTGAGTAAGACCACGATCTTTGTCTTCAATCGTGTCTGAGAAATATTCCCCATCAATATATAGTTTCCCAATTGTATACTTTTCCCGACGTGCGATTCGTTTTAGGAGTAATTTCATAGTAGTTTTAGTTTGAAAATTAAAAGATCACAGAAATCTGTAATCATTACCACCAATTTCACTATAATTAGCGGCACCATTTCGTTCATGTCCTTTACAAGACTCTAATACAATTCTCTGTTGGTATATAAGTTCTCCAGAACTTGATGTAATTATTGCAGGTGGATAAACTCTATAATTAAGTCTATTGTCTTTATCAATAGCTTTCGACATTAAGTGACTATCTTTGTGAGAGAAGTCTTTTAACCAATGGGTGTCTCCACCAGAGGGTCCATCTATGTAATAGTATCCGTTCTTAATATCATTCTTTAATTGATTGATTTTCTTACGTATTTCGGATCCCTTTGGAAAACTATTTACATCACTTTCCCATTTCTTTTTAGAAGTTTCTATCACTAAGTCTACGTCTTTTCCCAAGTCTCGTTCTACACTTGGATCGGGTAAGAATCTATCTTTTTCAGGCAAGAAATCTCGTCTAGAGTAGAACTTATTCCTCAGTACTATCATCTTCGAAATTTGTATATAACCTCTGCTCTTCCTCAGTTAGTTCAGAGAATGATTTTGGTTTCATTCCTTTTAAACAGCCTATAGTCTTTAAGTAATCGAAACTGAGTTTCACGTGTTCTGTTCCCGGTGGATCTGGCTCAGTCTTAATTCTCGCCCAGAATTCAAATCCACTTTTCGTTCTATATTTTCTATAACCAGGTCTTGAGGTTGAATCAAGAAGTTCGCAATCTTTTACGTTCATTAACTTTTCCTTTTTATATTAATAAGGTCGTTACTCTGCTGTTACTTCCCAAACTCCACTTTCAACTTCTACTGACTTATAACCTTCTGCTACAAAGCTAATAGGACCACCGGGCTCGCTCATGCTTTCTGCCGGATTAAATCCAATAAATCGTCCACCGAAGCAATTAATTTTAGCAGTCCCTGCAGTATAGTTAGCGTCAAGACAGTTAATTGTAAACTTCTTATCATCGCTCAAGCAATTAAAAGTTCCACCGTATATATTAATCGTTCCTTTTTCACAATACAGAACATGAGTGTAAGCGTTCCATGTACCACCCATTACATTAACTGTAGAACCACCGCTAACCCAAAGGCCGTAGCTGTTTGCGTTGTTGGTGAAAGTTCCATCCGAGTTAATAGTAAGCTTTACACTACCGCCACGTACGAAGAATATGCCTGCTGAACTACTTCCTGCATTTACATTATGTTCACCAAAGTTCCATTCGTAATTACCAGTACTAATTACTGAGAATGATGCTGAACCAGTACCCTCGAGATCTGCCGTTACGTTAGTGATACCGACTTTAGTACCTACTGACTTAAATGTAGCCCACGTAGAGGCTTCATGAGTAGCTGGACTTACTGTGTAGGCTGTATCATTAATTATATTGTGAATGTGATTCTCAACTGTTACATCATTAACAATCACATTGCCCTTGATTACTTTGAGTGTTTCTATAACAGTAGGAGTTCCGACAACGAGCGTGTTATCACCAACCTCAGAAGTTACTACTTTATAAGTACCATTATTCAAGCTAACCTTAGAATTAGGTGTCTCAAGGATTAGGTTACTACCAACACTGCTTGTGTTAATGCTGATATTGTTGCTTGTTTTTGATGTAATAGATGCCTCAGAATCGAAGGCAGTATTAACGCTGATGTTTTTCTTTACATCATCAGCAATTACAATGTCACTGATTGTACCTTCGTTATTCTTGATTGATGTATTTGTTTTGACTGTTTCAAAGTTACCACTTAAGTAAACAGTTGACACGTTAGGTGTATTCAATTTGAGTAGGTCGACTGGCTTATCAGAAGTATTAGTCAGGTACACTAATTTATTAGTATCAGTATAGACCGTTGTAGTGGAAGCAAGCTCTGCTGTAATTTTTGTGGTGGATGTAGTAACAGGTATATTTATGTTACTGATCACACCATCAATGGTAATGTTTGACTCACCATTAGCTAGGGCCTCTTCTAAACGCTTCTCGTTAATTTTTCTCAGGTCATAGTCTCCTGAATATATACCCTCGTCTGGAAGAGGTTCTCCAACAAGGTCTTTGTTAGTGAGAGGGAATTTATCCTCCCCATATATCTTTAATGACTTGATAAAACATAGCTCTGGAATTGTATTTCCAGCACCTGTGAAAAAGTCATTTATATTTTTATCGTTCTCCATCATCCTATATTGTAAAAGTGGTGCCCCAGTCAGTTACGTCATCGGCTAGGTCACGTTGGGCCATAGTAAAACTAACATCTTCTGCACCATTAGCGATCATCTTTTCATATTCTTTCTTGGCATCTTTCAAGTCTTTCTTTGTCCAGTTCCCCGGACCATTAGCTCCAAAGTGAAGAATGCAATAGACTCTTATTGAGCCTTCAGAATCTTTGACTATTATGAAATCATTCCAGAAACCCTCCACTCCTTGTGTATAGGTTTTGAAATTTTTCAAGTTGTCATAACTAAGACGACCGCCGGTTAGGTTATATATTTCTTTTCTTCCTAAGACTAAATCTGGTTTAGCATTACTTCTTAACCAGATAATAGACGGGATAAGCTTTTCATGTTCCCAATCTTGGCCAAGGGATTTCGCTACCTGTTCTTTAGATTCTATGATGCAGAAAGATTTATCTCTCAAGCAAATCATATGGCATCGCACAAATGGAACAAGTAATTATACTTGTTAACGTTCTGTATGAAACTCTCGGTTTCTCCAGTAATGCCCTTGAATTCACTCCCTTCGGGAATTTGTCCATAAAATTCCTTTGTAGCAGTTAGGACGCTCTCAATGAAAGAGTTGGCATTATCATCTCTGCACTCTTTGTAGGGAACATCGTTAGGGCCCATCTGACCGAGAATACCCATATAACCCTCCGCCAGGGCGTCTTGATAGTCGCCGAGGATATCATGGAATTCGTCCAAGTAAACATGAATGTTTTTCTTAGGAGCAGCCCAATGAAGATTTTTAGTCTGTACAATAAAGCCAGCTAATATTCCAATAAAATTGAGGAAGACAGTTTTGTCACCCTCGGAATATGTTTTTTGTTTAAATTGTGTCATAATTAACAGTATTTAATTTCCGGTATCTCAATAAAATCCGGAGATTCGTTGTTTAAGATGATCCTAGTTAATATATCATCTATTTTGTCGTATGCATAGCTAGTGTAAGGAATTTCGACAAGTAATATATCATGTTCTTTACTATAATTTCTTACATTAGCGTCTCTACTTAATTGTTTTCTGTATAGTTCTTTGCTTTCTTCAGAGTAGTATTCAAGCCATCTGTAGAAAATCGGACAGTATTCATAGTGTTGTTTACCATTACATTCTATCCAAATTTTCTTATCTTTCATTTCTATTTCGAAGTCTATTCTAACGCCCCTTTCACCTTTTCCCTGTATTTCGGTCGTTGGGTAAAACTTCTCTGAAATATAGGCTATTTTATTGGCTTCAAGCCATTTGACAGTATTTCTTTCTCCAAGTGAATGTTTGTGAGTAAATGGCAAACCTTCTCCGATTGACATTAGTCTGTTGGGTGTAGATTGAAACTCTATACCTGTTGCAACATCTATTAGAGTTATTGGGGTTTGATTAGTTACATAGACAGCTTTTTCCCAATTGAATGTTCCTACCCCATGAATTTCTTCAACCCTAGCCTTAACATTTTCTATGTTTGATCTACTTTTTGCACCAGCTAATTTCTTAGCACACTCATAGCAACAACCATAGGGAGACTGTAAATGGCTGTCTGGTTTTTGCTCGAAAGTATTCTCACATAGTTTACACTTTAATCCAGTTACTGTTTTATTGTGACCTCTATATACAGCATTTGTGTAATCACAGTTATTTGAATGTAGGGTTTTGGCTTCTTCTAACCACTTTTTTCCAGCCTCTTCTATATATTCTTTTTCTCTTTGAATAGAAGCGCAGTTTTTGCATTCAGCTTTTCTATAGTATAGAAGATTTATTATGTTATCCCAATAGGTTTGACCACACGAAATACATTTATATTTAAGCGGTATTTCTGTACTTACAAATTTAGACTCTGAAAAATCAAACACACCTTGGAATTTTTCTTCTAGAAGAGGTAAGTATTTATTCTTAGTTTCCACATTTTCTTGAAGATCTTTTAAGAGAAATTTTTCAAACTTTGACAAAGGGTTTAATTCTCCCTTTGTTATAGAGTTTCGGGTTACTGTAAATTCTCCTATTTCTACTCCACAGATTGTCTCTTTGCATATTATAGTAATCTTTTCGTGTGTATTTTTGATAATATCTGGGACTCTAGAGAAATCAAATTTGTATTTTTCAAGACTGTTGAAAGCTTCGTTGAAGATATTTATAAAATCTTCTTTTACCATTATACAAATATTAGCTTTAAATTTTGGCCCTATTGTCTTTAAACCAGTTGCTATATATTTTTTCGTATTTGGTAAACAGTCGTGGTATTTCTTTTCAATGATGTCTTTTATCTCCTCTTCTGTAAAAGGTGTTTTCTTATTGTCGTAACGTTTCCACGCCTTCTCTCGCATAATTTAAGTTTAGTTTTATAAATTATTGATTTCTACGTTAAAAGGGAGGGTGAGAAGTTTTGGGCCCTCTTCCCACCATCCCAGGAGAAAACGTAGAATTTATTTTCTACACTTACAATTACAGGTTCTTAAACTCTCTTGAGTACAATATTACAGAGAATTTCTTCTTTGTTTAGACTATATCATTGTCCTTTTCAAGGGCATCTTAAACATAGTCGTTAGGCCTCTCAAGTGAGAGGTTGCTGATTTATTTCTTTATTTTCCAGCAATATATTAGGATTCTCGTATAAAATAATTTATACTTAACACTAGCTTGGGTAATTTGCCATGTTCGAACTGCATTGTGAGTGTGATATCTGCACGGTCAGACTCGCTCTCTAGGGCTCCGTTCTCGTCGATTTGACCGTCCTGAATTATTACGTTGTAGAATGTTAAAATTCTAACGTCAATACGAGACGAGTTCGTGATGAACAGCTGGCAGTCGCCCACCAGGTCATCCTTACGGAAGCTGTAGCGAGTATCGCGGTCAGCGATCTTCTGACGCCAGTCATCGATGAAGTAGGTAATAGCCTGATCTTCTTTATCAACCAGTGACAGAGTCAGAGTACCGTTTGTATTCTGAGAGGTACGCTGATAGATATTCCAACCACCACGCATACGCTTCTCAATACCACCTACCGAGTAATCAATACCAACGTTTACACTGTTCAGACGGGCGTTGATAATGTCGTCACCAGGGTAGTAAACAATCTTGGGAACGTTCAGGAATTTGAACTCCCACATATCACCACGAAGAAACTCCTTGTTATTATCGTGGTAGGTATTTGTCCAATCAATAAATTTAGCACGTAGATCATTTCCGCCACGTACCAATTCAGCAACTGTTGCCATATTTAAGAATTATTATAATTTTTGTAGTTAATCATTATGTCCAGTTTCATGTGATTATCAATGAGATCACTAATCCAAGTTTCTATGGAAAGATTGATTTTATAGTTACTGTAGTCAATCTCAAATTCACTGACTTGAATTCTCCTAATAATCGAGAAACTTGTCTGGACTCTACTAAGGATACCATCGATCCTATTCTTAACTGTACCTATCATACGTTCAGATAAGTAGGACCATCTGTTTTTCTCGAGTTCTCTCCGAATTTTTCCCAGGACGAATCTCATCCAGATTGTTGTTTCTGGTTTCTTACCACTCAATAGTTGGCTATAATAATATACTTGATTATTATCCACTAGGTAATTACTTTTCTTGTTTTCCAGTTTATCCAACGTTTCTGTATAGGGATTCTTATCACCCATAGGACTATCATAAAATACGAGGTTCGTTGATAGTGAATATGAGTCTCCAAAGAGTCCTCGTAAAAATACATAATACCCAGGTTCTTCCCATCCATTAATAGTCATTCCGTGATAGAAATATATTAATCTATTTTCTTTATCTCCTGTATAATTGTACAGGTAATCTTCTATCTTATTATCACCGAATTGATTATTCTGAACAAGTACTTGAATACCAGTTTCTTTAGCGAAGTCAAGGAGGTCAAGATAAACGCTATAGTAATCCGTATCTGCTTTCGTTGCATCTCCGTAGACATGTATGTCTGGGATCAGCAAGAAATCAGGAAATATTGTCTCCATTTCGTCTCTGAAAACATCAAGAGACTTTAGGTACATACTTTGTGTGTAGTCTTCTTTTGTGGCTCCACACAGTGTCCAGGTTCCTACTGGGAGTGTATCTCCTTGTATAAAATTGGCATGAAGGAGAATAGAGCCATACTCTATTTGTCGATCTAATCTTTCATAGCCTTCTCTTTCGTCGATATAGCCTTCAAAAACTTCTGAATAATCAAATCTAGAGACTGTTATGCGATATAGAAGGTCATCTTCAAGCTGTTCTATTGCTACTGTTATGTCTCCATCTATTCCACCTGTTCCTATCGTCTTAGACCATAGGTTCATACATATGTCACTATCCTCCATTATCTCTGAGAGTAGGTCGTGTGTTCCTTGATACGATGGAACTAAAGATAGGTCTGGAATAGTATAGAAATAATCAGTGTGAACGGGGAAACTTGCATATAGCATATCAGGCTTATCTGGGATAGTGAAATATCCATAGTGTCTGAGTTTGTTAAGGATATCGTCCCACGATGTAACGGACTCTGTCTTAGTATAGTAGCGAGTAGGTATGTTAGGTACTTCTTCACCAGCATACATTAAGACTCTGTCTTTCGTATTCGTCTGAATTACTATGTAGGAGTTGTCTGGTAAGGGACCGATCGGCTCTGATTCTATTTTAAAAGCCAGAGTTTTGTATCCCTTTTTGATTTTTGCCATGAGATCCACCATATCTTCTGAGTTAATAGTGGATAGGCTATCTAATAAATTTGTACGATTTACTGGGTTGAGCAAGATAGTATAATCCTTCTTAAACATTGGGTTTAAGTAAGAGATCTTGCTCTGATTTTTATAAAGAGTTAATGTGTCTCGATTGTTCAAGGAGTCTGTCCTAAATCCACCTACAATCTGAGGGAGTTGGTTAACTAGGACGAGTTCTCCGTCATAATAAATATAATTGTCGTATGGTTCTCCTTCATCTGTTAAAAGCGATCCATCTAGGGTTTTTATTTTATAGATGGTCATTTCTTGTGGGACGGCAGGAGGTTCTTCTAAGTAGTATGATGGGGTATTACATTTTTCTAAGTCTATATAGCCTTCTTGATTATGATCATCTTTTGTACTAATAGGTCTATAAAGATATAGGACTGCACCCCAATCAATCAATTCTTCTAAGAAAGCTTTCTCTGGGAAAGATTCTCCGAAGAGCGCTGTTAGTTGAGTTTTTGTACTAACTATAGCAGGTCTTTCAAACGACATCGGAGCAGAGACAACTTGAGCAATAGTCATGAAGTCATCTACTACTGGTGATTCGTAAAAGATTTGTGATTTACCTAATCGGATGTACATAATTTATAAAAGTCCTATTACTTTATTAGCTGCAGAAGAAATGATAGAGGCTGTATTTTTTCTAGATGCATCTTCATTCTTCTTAGTAATATCTAAATATGATCCTACTGATTTTGCATTCTTTCGTTCACTACTTGGGTTTTCACCAACTATAGAGAATGCGACAGTTAAGTCGCCAGGATCTCCATCAATCTCTCCAGAACGCTCCTCTACGAAATCTTTGAGAACAACTAAAAGGTCATATTTACTAACCGTACTAAATTGCGGAGTGAGTGAATAGATGGTACATCTGAATGTAATGTTTTTATATGGAGCAACACATTGGTATTTTTTATCAATAGCAGTTAACCCACTAGAACCTTTCCCAAGCAATTTATTTTTTCCAATTTTATTGATCTTATTGAGAGTTTGCGCTGCGGTTTTGTATGCTGCACCCGCAATCCCAGTCAGTGGAGATGTTTCGTCTATCCTTTCATAATTTGATAAGTCAAATTCAACAACCCCCTCTTCGTTGTAGTCAGATGGGATATGTATTTGACTATTATAAACCGCACAGTCCATACATCTTTCAAAATATGTCCTCCAAGATTTATATTGATCATCAACGAAAGTTAGACGTAACTCGTTAGTAAATTCCATTGAAACTGGATAACTTATCTCTCCATCAAAAAGAGCTAGTGTTTTTGTAGTGAGCTTAGCTTTAGATAGCTCAAACCCATTAATAGGTACCCATGCACCATAACCAGTTTTTACTCCATGATATACTTCATTCCAAGTATTAATTTCAGTAATTGGTGGAAGGTATGATTTGTTGCCATTTTCTATACCAACAAAAGGAGTAAATATGATTTCCCAATAGGTGTTTGTATCTAGGGTCTGAACTTTAAGAGGATTATAGTCACTACTGGTAAACTTGATAGGATTAGACATGTACGGAGATGATCTTAAGTACTTATAGAGATCTTCAACAGTTTTTACCTGTTTTGATCCTTCTCCAATAAGTTCATCTGCAGTTGTTATAAATCCTTTAAAGTTATTACCTTTGCTTATATAATTTTCTACGAAGCTATAGTCTTGTCCTAACTTGGCCGCGGCTTCACCCTGTGATTTTTCATTTAAAGCAAGGTATTTTGTTTCTCCTTTATCTCCGCCAGGTTGTTGTCCTTTACTAGTGGGTCTATTTTGTGGAGTACTTAGATCTACACTTCCACCTCCAAAGATAGCTTTTGCTGCAGCCTTAGCACCAGCCTTCGCTAATCCACTTACACCACCATTCATTAGTCCACCAGCCAGATCACCTAAAAGTCCTTCGCCACCAGGGAGTCGGTCTCTATTGGTTTTTGTTGCTTTTTCAGCTAATTCACGAGCATATACAAGTAGACCAAGTGCTTCGTCGATCATTAGTTGTCTCCATTTACCTTTGAGAGGAATTTTACCAACAGTATTCTCAGCTAACCACCTAAGGTATGCACTCGGATTCAAGCCATTACCCATTAAGTTAAAACCGGGAAGATGGTAGTCAATTCCATCTACAGTATCTGTGGACAAGGATTCAACTTTCTTAGACCAACCTTCACGGGGATTACTATTTTTAAGTTTTACTGAATTTTTAGAATAGTCGTCTTGGATAACACTCTTCACTAGCGCCTCTTCAAATTCTCTAGCTTTACCTTCACTAATGTCATCACCCACTAGATAAGAAGACATAAGACCACTGACTTTAGCACCCCAACCTTTATTCAACGTTTTTCCTTGAGCGAATTTCAAGACGTTAGTATAGTAAAGATTTAAGTCTCCACTTTTACGAGCTTCCATGATTGCTTTAAGGGTTGAATCGAGATCAGATATTCGTCTAGCGCCATCTTTAGTAGTATCGTCTGCAGTTAAGTCAACACTAGATGAGTGTATATTAGATCCGTCCCACCTATGACTATCATCTCCAACCACTTCACTAGTACCAAGAGCCTTGTCCTCCTCATCACCTACTCTATTTTTGGTAGTATCATCGGCAAGCATTCCTGCTTTACCGGAGTGAAGAATACCACTCCAATCAGGGTGAGTATTTCCAGAGAATGTATCTTCTATGTCGTTGTTGGAGTCTAAGCTAGATGTTTGATGACTCTCGTCATTATCTAATACTTTAGCCTTGCCTTTATACAATTTATCACCTTCCCAGGCTTTATGTTTTGGACCCCCTAGTTCATCCCCTTCCGACATGTTATTATTGATATCCAACGACTGCGAAGCATGGTCTTCATCGTCTTCGAGCATATTAATAACGGCGTCATATAATTGATCATCTTCTCCAAACTCACCGCCACCTTTGTCCTCTCCTCGTTTGGCATTTCCACCATAAAGGGTACTTCCATTCCAATCAGGATGAGTATTACCAGAAAATGTATCTTCTATGTCGTTATTAGAATCTAAGGAAGATGTAGCGTGACTTTCATCATTAGATATTATCTTAGCGTTTTCACTATATAGTGTCTCTCCGTCCCAATTTTCATGGGTATTTCCAGAGAAAGTATCTTCTATGTCGTTGTTGGAGTCTAAGCTAGATGTTCGATGGGACTCATCATTATCGAGAAGTTTAGCTGTATCGGAATATAATGTTTCTCCATCCCAAGAATCGTGTGTTTTTCCTGAGAAAGGATCTTTTATATTATTCTTATCATCAAGAGAAGAAGTTAAGTGAGATTCATCGTTGTCAAGAAGTTTGGCTTTATCAGTATGAAGAATTCCACTCCAACTCTTATGATCAGTGCCAGAGAAATCATCAGTGATATTATTCTTATCATCTAGGCTTGATGTTGAGTGGTCCTCGTCGTTGTCAATGAGTTTAGCATTATCCTTATGAAGAGTAGCACCATCCCAAGACTTATGATCTTCTCCAGTAAAAGTATCTGTTATACCATTTTTTGAATCTAAGCTAGATGTAGCATGGTCCTCATCATTGTCGAGAAGTTTTGCATTGCCTTTATGTAATGTTTCTCCGTCCCAACTAGCATGATCTGTCCCAGTAAAGGTATCATCAATGTCGTTGTGCGAATCAAGACTAGATGTAGTATGATTTTCATCATTCACTAACATCTGCGCCTTTCCTTGATTCAGTTTATCCCCACTAAATTGCTTATGAGCCCCTTGACCCAAAATATCTATATCAAGATACTTATCATCACCATCGTTTGTACTAGTATTGCTAGTATCATCAGCAAGCATGCTAGCTCTACCTTTATGCAACGTAGAACCATCCCAAGACTTATGATCGTTGCCATCAAAAGTATCTTCTATGTCGTTGTGTGCGTCGAGACTAGAAGTTAAATGGCTTTCATCATTATCTAATACTTTGGACTTACCTGTATATAACTTTTCACCTTCCCAGGCTTTATGTTCTGGTCCGCCATATTCATCTCCTTCAGACATATTATTGTTAATGTCGAGACTTTGAGAAGCATGTCCCTCGTCGTCCTCCAACATATCAATAATAGTATCATAAAGTTGATCATCATCACCAAATTCACCTCCACCTTTATCTTCTACTCTCTTGGCATTATCACCATACAAGGTCTCACCATCCCAAGACTTATGATCATTACCTGCAAAGGTGTCAGTGATGTTATTTTTATCATCTAAGCTGCTCGTTTGATGGTCTTCATCATTCTTCAGCAACTTAGCGTTATCTGTATATAATGTTTCGCCACCCCAACTAGCATGAGCGTTGCCAGAGAAAGTATCGATGATATCATTTTTACCATCTAAGCTTGATGTTAGATGAGACTCATCGTTAGCAATTACCTTGGCTGTATCTTTATGAAGAGTACTGCCGTCCCAGCTCTTATGATCTGTTCCTGAGAATGTATCTGTTATACCATTTTCCGAATCAAGACTAGATGTAGCATGACTCTTGTCATTAGAAAGCATCTTAGCTTTTCCTTGATTCAGACTATCTCCGTCAAATTGTTTATGAGCCCCCTGGCCAAGAACATCAGTGTCAAGGTACTTATTATCACCTCCGTTGTCACTAACTTTACTAGTGTCATCGGCCAACATCTTAGCATTATCCTTGTGGAGAGTAGCACCATCCCAAGACTTATGATCATTTCCACCAAAAGCATCTGCTATGTTGTTATATTGATCATGACTAGAGGTTAGATGTCCTTCGTCATTGTCTAATAAGTTAGCGCGACCGGTATATAATTTTTCACCTTCCCAGGCTGTATGAGTACCAGACCACTCATCACCCCTTGACATATTATTATGTATGTCCAGTGACTGTGAGGAATGACCTTTATCGTCATCTAATAATGAATCAACATAGTCCTCTAAAGTTTCACTAGGATCATCAGGGATCATATTCTCCTCTAATTCCCTAGAGTCTTCCTTAGTATGCAGCGTTTCGTCAAGGGTATCTGGGATCATGTTTCCATCTAACCCACGACTATTTGTATCAGTATATAGTGTTTCGTCTAAAGTGTCACCCAATCTATTCTCAGGGTCATCCACAGACGACACTTCAGTATGTAGTTTATTCTCTCTATTGTCGACGAAATCAAGTCGTGTATCCTCTAAAACTTCATTAGGGTCATCCCCAATCGGTTGAAGAGTTTCTGGCTCCGTATAGAGTTTATCTTCACGACCATCTTCTATATCAATTCTAGTGTCTTCTAGAGTTTCATCTAGAGAATCACCAATAATCTGAAGAGAATCCTCTGAAGTATGAAGAGTCTCATCAAGAGAAGTGTCACCTCCAGGATTAATAATAGATTCTTGACCAACTAGGTCGTGATCCCCCGGAACATCTCCTAACTTAATTACTGTGTCAGATAAATCTTTATCTTCTACTCCACCAGGTATGTTTTCTGTTTGGTCCTCTAGAGTATTTTCTCTGGGATCGCTTAGGTCGACTCTGATGTCTGACAGTTCTGCCTCTCGGTCGTCTGTGAGGGTCTCGACGTGATCACTGAGGGCAGTGTTTCGTTTGTCGGTTAGGTCTAATCTAGTTTTATCGAGATTTGTATCTCTATTATCAACTAAATCTTCTCTATGATCCTCCAGTGAAGATTCT